>SMTZ1_10001457_pt1 | contig 31124 bp, 31 predicted proteins | sample DeeMarSWOR136_30_FD_25667 | JGI IMG/M metagenome (IMG submission 25667) | reverse complement strand
GAAATCCGTGCCTGTTCACCCGCTCCGCCGGGTCGTCCCGGTCCGCCAGCTGGGTCACCCTGCTCAGAACCCCTATGGTCAGCTTCTTACCACACACGGGACAGCATTCGCCGCACTTGAGCGACTCGAGGGGGTTCATCCTGACACCGCATTTCCTGTGACCGTCGTAGTGATACTTGCCCTCCTGGGGAAAGAACTCAACCGTACCGAGGAAGGCCGAACCCTCTCCTTTCATGGCGCCTATGATGGACGCGTAGTCGAGCCCCGTGTCGAACAGGTTTGCCTCACGACCAAGCTTCTCCGGTGAGTGTGCGTCGGAGTTCGAGATTATGGTGAACCTGTCAAGAAAGCTGCAGAGCCAGTTCATGGGGGGATCGGATGAGAGGCCTGTTTCAACAGCATGGATGTGCCCTGCAAGATCGGCGTAGCATTCGTCGATGGAATCAAATCCCGATTTCGCACCCAGTGCGGAGAACCAGGGGGTCCAGATATGGGAGGGCACAAAGAAGCAACGCTCAGAGCTTTCCAGTACAATCTCAAGCAGGTCGCGTGAATCGAGACCCAGTATGGGCCTGCCGTCGGATGTTATGTTACCGATCTCGGATAATCGGTGCTGTATCTTCAGTGCGGCATCAAAATCAGGTGCGAAGATCAGGTTGTGCACCTTTCGGACCCGGTCATTCCTCTTGTAGATATTACTGACCTCCGCTGTGAGGACGAACCGCACCTCTTTATCAGGCGGTGAAATCCCGTTTACGGCACCTATCCTGTATTCCTCCTTGAGCGCATAAAGCCCCGGTTCTGCTGGCTGGAGCTTGTCCTTCAGCTCGGCAAACCAGCCCGGATGAGTGAAATCTCCGGTGCCCACCACTGCAATGCCCTTCATCTTCGCCCAGTACTCGAGCTGTTCTGGAACAAGATTCTTGCTGGTCGCGACGGAAAAATGGGAGTGGGTGTGAAAATCACCTATGAAACGCACAGTAAAACCTCGTGAAATATCTTCAATGCAGCTTCGATATGTGCACGGTTATATCATCCCATGTGTACCCCTGATGAAACAGCAGGTGTTCTCTTCGCAAAGGCGATCAGGTATCCGGAGAACAGGATGAGACATGCCCCTGCAATGAGGAAAATACCGAGCTCTTCATCAAGGAAGGCATTGGAGAGCACAAAGGTAAGGGGCAAGCCGAGCAGCGACACGATACTTCCTCCCGCGGCCGTGCAATAGGTATACCCGGCCGTCATCAGGAGCTGCGCCAGGGTGGTGAGAAAACCAACAAGGAAAAGCCACGGCCACAGGGAAAGCGAGTGGGCAATACCGCGCGCACCGGCAGGGAAAAACGAAATAATACTCGTTGCGAGCATGAAGTAAAAAATAATGGAAAATACGGAATCCGATGTGCGCAGATAGCGCACCAAGTTGATAACCCATCCCACAAAGAACACGCTTATCAGACTGAGTATCTCTCCGTTACCGATGAATCCCATATCGGGTCGTATGATGAGCCACACGCCACCCAGGGAGCAGAGCAGCGCAAAGACATACACCCTTCTCCAGCCTTCCCTGAAGAACAGCACCCCCAGCAGGGTTGTGAAGAGCGGGTAGGTGTTGAAGAGTCCAACCGCATTGGAAAGTGACGCGTGCTTCACTGAAGAGAAAAACAGCATCAGTGCAAGTGTTCCCGCAACCCCCCGGAGGATGAGCATGGGCTTATTCACACCCAGGAGCTTCTGCATGCGGAACCGCGACAAAAGCAGTATCATGATGAGCCCGACCGCGCCTCGCCAGAAAGCGACGACAAACGGTGAGAGCTCCTCCGTGGCCTGCTTCACGAACAAGTTACTCCATGCGAAAAGCAAGGAGGACAGGAATACGAGACCCAGCCCCACCTGTACCTTTCTCTCATAGGGCTGTGACTCAATCCACACCTGAATCTTCCTGAAGAGCTTCATACAATGCCGTCTTGAGCAGGTGTAGTATCCAATACGCGATGACTAATAACCCCCATTCCCTTCCTTCTTTCGCTTGAAGATTTGCGTTTCTCGCGGGAAACGGCCCGCCATGCGGAGGATGTCATCGTCCTCATGATAGCGCATTTTCGTCTTTTCAACCGCCACGGTACCACCTTCCCGTTTCACGTCGAAGGCAGTGTGATACTGACTCGATATCTGCCTGAGGAGTTCGCCTGTCCTGACGTCGGAGAGTTCGATCTTACCATTGCAGTCGCACAGATAGGCTGTATCGTCATCATACACATAAAAGAAAAACACGGTTCCCCTTACTCCTGCAAGCACCGTGGGTGTGAAAACTTCGAAGGGAGTTCCCTTCCTGACAATGACGAGAAACCACCCCTTCCTGATTTTGAGTGCCGGCGTGGTCAGGATATTTTCAACCTCGATGACGGTATTCTCTTTGATATGAATGATCGAATAATCCCGCAACTCCACTTCGGCCTCTGATTTCTGACCCGTCCGGATCACATCGCCCAGGGAAACGAGATCTCCCTGCAGCGCAGGCCCATCGTTGAGAAAAACCTCACCGAGAACAAAACTGATTCTCCCCTCTCGAGGCATTTCCCAGTCAGATTCCCGTGCCCCCTGGATCAAACGGTAGGGATTCCGCACGAGAAGGAGAGCCGCTGACGCACCAATTCCCATCCTGATGAAATCTCTGCGTGTAATTCTGGTCATGCCAGGTTCCCGCCTTTTTTATCTGTGTGTATCACATAATAAAACACCGCATCCTGTATTTTTGCAAAGGTAATTACACCGCTGACATGCATCCAACTTGCTCGCAATTTTAACCTGCAGGATGATCTTGTCAGTCTCCCCATCTTCGATTCTCTCAGCGATTATGTTCCCGATACATTCACATCATGGCCAGATGCCTCTAACCTTGTAGTTGTTCACCAATCTCGTGACGGCGATTATGTACGCAGCGGCACGCATGTCCACATCATGTTTCTCTTTTTCCTCCCAGACACTGTTAAACGCCGTCTTCATCCAACGCTTGAGCTTTTCGTCAATGACCTCCTCGCTCCAATGATCGCCGTTCCTGTTCTGAACCCACTCGAAGTATGAAACAGTCACTCCTCCGGCGTTGGCGAGGATATCGGGAATGACAAGTTTTTTGTTCCTGTGCAGTATGAGATCCGCTTCAGGTGTACACGGCCCATTGGCGGCTTCTGCAATGATCGTCGCCCGTATTCTCTCTGCATTTTTGCTTGTGATTGCATTTTCCAGAGCGGCAGGAACAAGAATATCCACATCGAGCTCGATGAGCTCTTCGTTTGTTATGGTCTCCGCCTCAGGGAATCCAACCACAGATTTATTGTCGCTGCCCAGCTTGTAGTTCAGCACCTCCCGCCAGTCCATACCCTTCATGTTGAGAATTGCACCCCTGCTGTCAGAAACCGCAATAACCCTCGACCCTGCGTCCTGCATGAATTTATGGACGTTTGCTCCAGCATTTCCATAACCCTGAATAGCCGATGTGGTTTGGGAGACTGAAATGCCGAGCTTTGCACAGGCTTGCAATGTGCAGAGGGAAATACCCCGAGCGGTGGCTTCGCTTCTTCCGTGCGACCCGCCGAATTCCAGGGGTTTCCCTGTAAAGGCGCCGAGGATGGTTCCTCCTTGCATCATGGAGTAGGTGTCCGTCATCCAGGCCATGATCTGGGGTGTGGTGTAGAGATCGGTGGCAGGAATATCCTTTTCTGGACCGATGAGGGGAGCGATGGCAGAAACGTACCTGCGGGACAGGCGTTCGAGCTCTCCAATGCTCAGTATCTTGGGATCGACCCGTATTCCGCCTTTTGCTCCCCCAAAGGGGATGTTCACAACAGCCGTCTTTATACTCATCCATGCTGCGAGTGCTTTCACTTCGTCGAGGTCAACATTCGGATGAAACCTGATGCCCCCCTTCGTTGGTCCTCTTATGTCACTGTGCTGCACTCTGTACCCGGTGAAAACTCTGATGTCACCGTTATCCATCTTAAGGGGCAGACTGACCTCCAAAATGCGCTGAGGATGTTTCAGAAGCTCAATGTACTTTCGATCTTCTTCAAGGACATATGCCTTCGCCTGATCGAGCTGTTTGCAGAAGTTTTCAAAAGGATTCATCTCTTTCATGAAGTTCACACCTGTCTCTCATGGTATTTTTCAAGAATGATGAGATTTTTAAGCAGCAATTAATCTACCTGTCACCCGGATCCGGTTTCAGAATTGGAGTATTCTAATACATATGGTGAGAAGTTGCATCAAAAAATCATACTGGGTAAATCAATAATTCCATGAGCACGGTACGGGATCGATAATTTCAAGATTCCCCACACAAAACTCGAGTTAACGGTTTGTGGTTTATGTGAGCAGAAAAAGGTTGACCTCCATGGAAACCAGAGATATATTCAGCCCGTTGAACAAAAAACATGTAACCTTCCAATCCTATCGGTTCTTCAGACGCTCATCACGTAGAAGCTCTGACGGGATGAAGCGAGATGTTTAGCTTTCCGGAAGCAGACCCAAAACTATAGAGCAATTTTTCCGATCTCTATGCTTTTGACCTGCATAACCGCCTGGTTAATCTGTGTTTCAGGCCTCCACCAAGCTGCAGCTTCAACACAAACTACTCATTATGTAAGGACACTTATGAACGAAGACAATTTCAACAACCTCGGTTTAATCGAACCTATCCAGCGCGCATTGCGCGACGAGAACTTAAAAATCCCGACACCGATCCAAAGGCATGCAATTCCGCATCTGCTTGCAGGCCATGATCTATTGGGGTGTGCCCAAACCGGTAGCGGAAAAACCGCTGCCTTTGCCCTTCCGATTCTGCAGAACCTTCAGAAGAACCAGAAAAACCCGATTCCTAAATCAACCCGCACCCTGGTGCTGGCCCCGACACGTGAGCTCGCAGTTCAGATCGCGGAGTGCTTCTCCGCCTTGGGGAGGCATCTTCATCTGAGGCAGGCTGTCATTCACGGCGGTGTGAGCAGACAAAATCAGATCGATAAGCTCTCCAGAGGCGTAGATGTTCTCATAGCCACACCTGGTCGGCTTTTGGACTTAATGGGAGAAGCAAAGGTCCTGTTGGGGCGGGTGGAGATCTTGGTTCTCGACGAAGCGGACAGGATGCTCGATATGGGTTTCATCCCTGACATAAGGAAAATCATAGCGGCACTACCAGAAAGGCGTCAAACACTCTTCTTCTCAGCTACCATGCCGCCGAGCATAACTGACCTGGCAAAGGGCATACTGCACCAGCCCCTGCACATCGAGATCGCCTCGAATGCCCGGACAATCCCACACATCGACCAAAAGGTTCTGTTTGTGGACCATGTACATAAAAAGGCACTACTCGTGCAGCTCCTCACCAAACAGAACATAAGCAAAGCGCTGGTCTTTACCCGCACCAAACACAAGGCAGCCTCCCTAGCCAAACAGCTGTCGAGGCACAACATCAAATCAGATGCCCTGCACGGCGATAAGACACAGACGGCCCGGCAGAGGGCTCTGGAAAGTTTCCATACCGGTCGTATCCAGGTACTGGTGGCCACAAACATTGCGGCCCGCGGCATAGATGTCAATGATATCGACCATGTCATCAACTATGAGATGCCTTTCGAGCCCGAGAGTTATATACACAGAATCGGGCGCACGGCCCGGGCGGGAAAACAGGGAACTGCACTCTCCTTCTGTGATGCCTCCGAAGTCGTTTATCTCCGCCAAATCGAGAAAATCCTGAAGAAACAGATTACGGTGTGGGAGGATCAACCATTTCACTCTGCCAATGCCGCTGGGTGCAGACCAGCGATCATGAACCAGAAGGTCGCTGCCAGGGCTATGAAGATCAAAGAGCCTTATTTATAGATAGAAGGAATAACATCGCGTTTCGTATTTTATTCTCTGGAAAGGAGTATATACGATGGATCATTTCGTGCGGGATAAGGTTGTGGTGATTACAGGTGGTTCTTCCGGCTTCGGCCTCGCCGCCGCAAAGATCCTGCTGCAGATGGGCGCAAAAGTGGTAATCACCGGACGTGACGGGAAACGACTTGACAACGCCGAACATGCGCTTTCTCACGAAAATCTTCTTGCTATCCAGGCTGACGCTGTCAAGACGGAGGATTGGAGGCACCTGATTGAGAGCACACTTGAAAGATTCGTGTGCATCGACGTTCTGGTCAACAACCACGGAGCCGCAGTCAAGGTGGCACCTACAGAGGAGATGGACGACGTCTCAATCACCGAAATCCTCAACATCAACCTATCCTCGGTGATCAGGGGCTGTCGTGAAGTGATCCCTGTCATGAAGGAACGGCGCCGCGGACACATCGTCAACATCTCAAGCGGGTGCGCTTACCACTCCTGGCCCAGCTGGGGCGTCTATACCGCAGCCAAGGCAGGAATCGTTGGGTTTACACGCTGTCTCCATCTCGAGATGTCTGAGTGGGGCGGCAAAGCCACAAGCTTCATCCCTGGAGCTGCGCGAACAGGATTCTGTGATGCTTCCGGTATCGACAGCAGCTGGCAGGAAGGCTATCCCGGGGGCCACGAGTTCGCCCGCACCCTCGTGCACTGTATCGACGTGCCGGAAAACTCTGTGGTTGAAGAAGTAAACATCTGGGGGACGAAACAAATTCGGGAAATGGTGAATCCCTTTTGATGGCGGCCACCAACAAGCTCAGTTCTCGATATATCAAGTTATGATTTCAATAACTTGGCAATGCCGTCACCATATGCTTTATCCGCTCTGATAAAATGAGCAATCATCTTTTCTTGAACTGATTTTGGAGCTTTCTTCAAACTCCCTGCTATATTCTCTATAAGTCGTTTTTGCTCATCAGATGGCATAAGTCGAAAAAGATTGCCCGGCTGAATATAATCATCCTCGACGCCTCTTTTTTGTTCATATCTATCTGCATCACCAGAAATCTTCAGAGGTGGTTCATCGTAGGAATGATCTTCTACAGGACCGTCAAAGCTATTCGGCTCATAATTTGGAGAAGCACCTCCATTATCATCAAATCTCATCATTCCATCACGCTGATAATTATGTGCTTTCGTCGCACGAGGGGCATTTATCGGCAACCTCTCAAAATTTACTCCCAATCGGTACCTGTGAGCATCCGCATATGCAAAAATCCGTGCCTGCAGCATCTTGCACGGAGAAAAGGATATTCCAGGTACAACATTGGCAGGTGAGAATGCAGCTTGCTCAACTTCGGCATAGTAGTTCTCAGGATTTTTATTCATTTCAAGCACGCCGACTTCAATCAATGGATAGTCTGCGTGAGGCCAGACCTTTGTCAAGTCAAACGGATTCCACCTATAGTTTTCAGCTTCCTTCTCAGGCATAATTTGTACATTAAATTTCCATTTTGGATATTCACCCCGTTCTATCATATCGAACAATTGACGAGTATGGTAATCAGGATCTTTCCCAGCAATTTGATCCGCCTCTTCCTGTGTCATACACTGTATTCCCTGCATGGTCTTAAAATGAAATTTTACCCAAAAGCGCTCATTCCTACTGTTGATGAAACTATAGGTATGGCTCCCATAACCGTTCATATAGGGTATTCCCTTGGGAATTCCTCGGTCCGAGAATAAAATTGTTACTTGATGGAGTGACTCTGGTACCTGAGACCAAAAATCCCACTGCATAGTGTCCGATCTTGTGTTTGTCTGGGGATCACGCTTTTGGGAGTGGATGAAATCCGGAAATTTAATAGCATCTCTGATGAAAAAAACGGGAGTATTGTTACCTACCATATCCCAGTTTCCTTCTTCTGTGTAAAACTTCAGCGCAAAGCCCCTGACATCACGAACAGTATCCGCGGATCCTTTTTCTCCAGCAACGGTAGAAAAACGACCAAAGACTTCGGTCTTCTTGCCGACCGAAGAGAACAATTTCGCTTTTGTGTACTTGGTAATATCGTTTGTTACGGTAAAAGTTCCGTGCGCTCCAGCCGCTTTTGCGTGAACAACACGTTCTGGGATTCTTTCCCTGTTAAAATGTGCCAATTTTTCCAGTAAATAATGATCTTGGATCAAGGTGGGTCCACGTTCACCAGCGGTGAGTGAGGTCTGATTGTCTGGGACTGGGATACCAGCGGCTGTCGTCAATTTCTTTTCCCTTTTCATAGATGCCCCCTTTAAAATTTTTTTCATACAGGGTATATTATGCCATTCTTTCTTCATATGAGCAATACGTATTTTTATATTGATATTTTGTCCTTATGGAATTACGACTTAATTTTTTTCAATAAGACTTGACTAATCTAAAAAAAGAATTCATTGTAAGAATAGTTCCGAATATTAAAATCTAATCAGATAGATCATACAATTAATTGAGACAAAGATACAAACGAAGTAAACAGAGAGAGCGTATATACGAAGTGTTACAAAATACCACAATACATCCAACCGCGAGTTGGATATACGACCAATTGAAGCGTGAGTTCCCAGACTTGAGCATGGGGACGGTGTACAGAAACCTGAACATACTCGTTGAGCAGGGGTTGATTCGCAAAATAGACTTTGGCAGTACGTTCGACCGGTACGATGCGAATTCAGCGCCACACTACCATTTCATATGCGAACGTTGTGGTTCTATCACAGACCTTTCAATGCCCATTGATACGACATTGAATGAGAAAGTAGAGAGCACTACCAGGTTCAAAACGAAACGGCACAGAATCGAGTTTTATGGGCTCTGTGACAAATGTCTAGATGAGGTGAACTAGGGGATGTTTTATTTTTTATATAAATATAATAATCGTTCTGATTATTAAAATTACAAACGATGCATCGTTTGTAAAATAATTCACAGGAGGTTATACCATGGCAAAGGTTGCACGAGAAGTAGTCGAAAGAGCAGGGGTAAATGTAGATCAGCTTGTTGAGATGCTGGTGAAAAACGCCGCTGCTGAGCTCACCACTTTCTACTATTACACGATCCTCAGAGTGAATCTCATCGGTCTCGAGGGTGAAGGCATCAAGGAGATCGCCGAAACCGCGCGAATCGAAGATCGGAACCACTTCGAGGCCCTGGTACCCAGGATCTATGAGCTCGGCGGAAAGCTTCCAGCTGACATGAAGGAGTTTCATGACATCTCCGCGTGCCCGCCCGCTTCACTGCCCAAGAATCCGAATAATGTGAAGGATATCCTGAAGGTGCTCGTAGAGGCTGAACGATGTGCAGTGCGGGGCTACACCCAGATCTGCAACATGACCGCGGGAAAGGATCACCGTACCTACGATCTCGCACTCGCCATTCTCAACGAAGAGATCGAGCACGAGTCGTGGTTCTCGGAGTTCCTGGGTGAAGGCCCATCGGGTCATTTCCTCAGAAGAGGTGATACATCACCCTTTGTCGGGAAGTTCATGAAGTAAGAAAACGGATCATGAAAGGAGACGCCGCATCATCGGCGTCTCCCTTCATGACACACATTTATTATCTCAGGACAATCACGTTGAAGGACTTTACCCTGGAAGAACTATCAAAGTACGACGGCAAAAAAGGCAAGCCGGCTTACATCGCGTATCAGGGAGTTGTGTACGATGTCACGAACAGTTTCCTCTGGATGAATGGCGATCATCAGGTTCTTCATAAAGCTGGTAAGGATCTGACAAAGGAGCTCGACGAAGCACCCCACGGACTGGAGCTTCTTGCGCGGGTACCGGTGATTGGGAAAATGAAAGACTGATTGGCCTTAGAAATCGATCATGTCAAACTTCGTGAGCGTTGTTTGCCGTCTGGAGCCAGGCGCGTTCAAGAGATGCCATGCAGTGTATTGTTCGGCATACAGGGTTCCAGCAGACATGCCGTCAATGGGAACAATGACCTGGAATCCTCTCATGGCAGCGCCTGTTGCAGTGTGCAGCACGGCTCCTTCAGCCGTTGTTCCTGCAATAATCACCGTCTTTATCCCCATTCCCCGAAGAATGTTTTCCAGGTCCGTATTGTAGAACTTGTCGACGCTCGATTTGACTATCGGCTCTCTTCCGATCGGGGCTACATCCGGCAAAATGGTTTCAGGTGTGCCGCTGCTCGTCAGGCTGTATACCACCGCAATCTCCCCTGCTCTAACCTTTTCAAGGAAGCTTTTTATTTTCGCGACTGAGGCAACACACCTAGGCCTGCGCTCAGCATTACAGGTCCTTTCCTCAATGTCCAAAATGAGAAATGCCGTTTCTTCCGGATCGACCTCTACACTCTTCAGCTCGACCGGTGCAGGAACATCGACGTCATTCCAGAGCTCCAGTATCGTTTCCTCATCACCGGCAAATGTATAAGAGCTGATGGTGAAGATGGCGATCGCAACAGCGACCATTAAAAACGCACCCATACTGTTACGTTTCTCGAAAATCTTTGATCTCATACACGCCTCCATATACACCTGTTTCATACCTCTTCTTCAATCAACATATACATACCAGTTGCTTAGATTTGGCTCTCCAGATATTGAAGGACTTATCCTATTTTTCGACAGGTGCGTAACAGCATCTCTTTGGTGAATGGATGAGACCCCCTTTTTTTAACTTTCCAATTATCTTTGATACCTCCTTGCTATCCATATTCGCCAATCGAGCAATCTCCCCGGGTCTCAGTGGCTTGTCAGCATCTCGCATGGTCTGCAATACTTTCTCTTCATCCTTATCCATTTTACATACCTCGTATTTTGACTTCCATACTCCTGATATACTATTATGATACGTATATTATTGGAATTTTATCAAGCATAGTGTAATTAAGTAAGAAGGTCCCAGAGACCATCTCTATGAGTCCCTTCGCGCCTTTGGTTTCATCCCGAACAGGAATCTGGTTACACTGGTTCTCCTCACAAGCAGGTCGTACAGGCCAATGGTCCCAGCCAGCGAACTGATAGCGATAACGAGGAACTTCACCAGCACATCAGTGTTCCACTGCACCACGTAAAAACCGATGGCCACAATCACGGTCTGGTGGAGCACATAGAAGGGGTAGGCCGCACCCCTGGCATAGCGAAGCAGTTTGTTGTCGACGTTCAGATATTTCTGCCCGAACGCCAGTATGGCCATGAGCCAGAACCAGGTGTTGAAGCTGTTGACGAGGCCGAGCAGGATGAATCCAAGAGAGAAATCCTCATACTCTACACCCGAGAACAAAGCCACATAGCTGACAGAGGTACAGACGATGCCCAGAATCAGCGCCGCCCATCTGTTCCTTTCCAGGGCACGCTGGTACCTGGAATCGGACATCAGCACGAATCCATAGACAAAAACCATCAGGTACATGAAAAAGGGTTTCCCATCAATTTCAGGGAGGAGGAAGACGAACGGAAACGGTATGGCCAGCAGGAGGATTGCCGGACCCCTGTGCAGAACGCCAGCCAACCCTGCAGTCATACGCTGCCCCGTCTTCGTCTTTAGCGAGAGGAACAGGGGAAGGGCAACAAGGGAGATCACAAACAGGTTCAAGATGAACCACAAATGGCCCCATGTGAAGCCCACACCTGTGTAATCTGGCATACCGGGCGGGCGCAGCTGGAAAAATGTGGGATAATACCCCAGGTATGAGGCCGTTGTTTCCAAACGGTGCAGCAACGCAAAGTACATCTGTGGCGGAACAATGACCAGCGTCCCGAAGACGAAGGGGATCATCAGGCGTTTCAGTCTTTCGACTACATACTGGCCGCCGCTACGCGATCTCATTGCGTACCATGTTGAGGCTCCCGCGATGAGGAACAGGAGCGGCATATGCCACCTGTTCAGGAATTCGATGACGAGGTAGGTCAGCCAGGGACTGAGCTCGGTGTTCTTCACGTAGAAGGGTTCGAGGGTGTCGAAGATCCTTGCAGTGTGAAAAGGAATGAGAAGGAGTACTGCAAGAATCCTCACCCAGTCCAGGTCGTTTCTCCTTTCTGATGGGATTCTGGTATTACTCATTGCAGTTTTCGAGGGCTCATAAAGCCCGAAATAGGTTTGTTTCCCTGAACAGGTTTGAGACCATGCCTTCCCCACCCTTCGATCCAATGATCAACAGTCACCTACTTGACCGGCCTGAGCAACGGGGATCATTGTGTTCTATGCAGAAATCATTTTATGGAGAAAAAAACAGGAATGTCAATATAAATTGTAATTTCAAGATTGTAAATAACATTACCGACCGCCGTTTTCCTGTCAGGTACAAATTGTTCAAATGAGTGCTCCTTGATGTATTCTTCATCAAGCACAATTCATTTCTTATGAAAAGCGAAAACCCCTCCATCCATTATGGAATGAGCAATCTGCATGCTCTCTATCATCGTCGGGTTCAGCCAAGGGCCATGTGAGTTTTTAGAGATCTTCCCGCTGATTCACGTAACCGCTTCCTTGTCTTGGAAGCTTTCCATCTTTCTGCACTGGGGCAGACCGAGGTTACATTCCCTGAACAGATGGCAGGTCCTCTTGCACACCGCCACGAGCATGAGCATCACCGGCACCTCGATGAGTACACCTACGACTGTAGCAAGGGCCGCGCCCGATGACAGACCGAACAGGGTTGCTGCCGTTGCAATGGCAACCTCGAAATGGTTGGATGCACCGATCATCGATGCAGGAGCCGCATCGTGATAGGAGAGCTTTAATACACGTGAGAACAGGAAGTACCCGATTACGAATATGAACACAGTCTGTATGAAAAGTGGTACGGCAATCCACACGATGGTGAGGGGGTTGCTGATGATGATCTCACCCTTAAAGGAGAAGAGAAGCACGAGTGTTGCGAGCAGGGCGGTGATGCTCACGGGCGTGAGCACATGCAGGAACTTTTCGTTGAACCAGTCGATGCCCTTCCGCCTTATGATCAGCTTCCTGCTGAAGTATCCAGCTACAAGGGGCAGCCCCACGTAGATGGTGACCGAGAAGAGTATGGTCTTCCAGGGTATGGGCATGGCGTTTACCCCCAGCAGGAACCCGCCCAAGGGTGCATAGAGAAAAAGCATGGTGAGGGAGTTGATGGCCACCATGACGAGGGTGAGCCCGTCATTACCCTTTGCCAGATAGCTCCACATGAGCACCATAGCGGTGCAGGGTGCGATACCGAGCAGGATCGCCCCCGATATGTAGCTTCGCCACAACTCCACCTCCTGCCCGGTCTTTATGACCTCCGTTCCAGGCAGAAAACCCCGGAACAGATACCCAAGAAACAGCGTGGCGATCAGGTACATGGTAAAGGGCTTGATGGCCCAGTTGATGAACAGGGTCATGGCGACGGGCTTTGGTGTCTTTGCCGCCAGGACAACCTCCCCGAAATCGATCTTCACCATGATCGGATACATCATGAAGAAGAGGCAGATCGCAATGGGTATGGACACCTGATACACGGACATAGAATCGAGTCTCACTGCAAAGGAGGGCGCCATCTTCCCGAGCAGTATGCCTGCGCCTATACAGAGCACCACCCAGAGGGAGAGGTATTTCTCGAAAACGTTGAGACCTTTTTCCTTCGACATCTTTCACATCCTCAGCATATTTTGTCAATATGTATGATTGGTAACTCCACTCCGTTTTGTTTGAACACGGCTTCATTGAGAATCTGTGATGAGCAGCTTGATCAGGTCGACCGATAGCACCTTGTTCAGTACATATCATTTCTATATTTCGTATATTATAAAAATATGTTGCCCCCTGTCAATAAAAAAAGGTATACTTGTACCTGATTGAGGAACTAACAACGTGGACGACTACTTGAACATCTTCAAAGCCGTGAGCGATGAAAACAGACTCAGGGTTCTCATGATGCTCAAACAGAGGCCCCTGTGCGTGTGCGAGATGCACGAGGTGCTGGATATCGCCCTATCTACACTTTCGGCGCACCTGAGGCTTATGAAGAACACGGGGCTCATTGAGGATGAGAAGGATGGACGCTGGGTGATTTACAGGCTGTCGCATAACAAGTACCTGCACGAATTGCTTGAAACACTCGAGAAAGAGCTCCGTTTCGACCGCACCATCAAGAACGATCGTGCCATCATTTCACAGATAACAAGAGAAATTTGTGCATCTAAACTGAAAGAATCGTTAAAAGAAAAATAACACTCCTTCATATTTATTTGGCAATCATTCAACAAAGAGAAATCCCGTCACGCATTGTATGTTAAAAGCAACCTACTTTCTCAGGAGATGGTTTGTGTGTATACAAAACCTTCCTGTGCCGAAGTCGTGAAATCGGTGATATTACATTATGGTGGGATTAGAACTTGTTGAAATACCCGCTCAAGCCCACCGTGGAACTGAAAGTTCCATTCGACTTGGGATCGATGATGAGAACGTGGTCGTGATTCCGGGGTATGCAGTAAATTTTTCCGTTCAGGGCGAGAACCCCACCGACCCACTTCACTGTACCGGAGGCGCCTGCCACACTGAGCGAGGAGAAGTCAGCCGTATTAGTATCGGGATCGATGATGAGAACATGGTCGTAATCCCGCGGTATTCCGTAGATCTTACCGTTGGGGGCCAGAACACCTCCATTCCATTTATTTATGTCAGAGGGAACACTAATCGTTGAGTAGTCCGTCGTGTTCGTCGCAGGGTCGATGATGAGAACACGATTGTAATTGCGGGGGATGCAATAGATCTTTCCGTTCGGGGCCAGCACGGCACCAACCCATTTAGAAACACTGGTCGGTACACTGATGGTTGAATAATCTACCGTATTCGTTACAGGGTCGATGATCAGAACTCGGTTGTAGTTCCAGGGTATGCAGTAGATCTTCCCATTGGGGGCTAGAACCCCACCGTACCATTTGGCTGCATCACCGGGGACGGTGATAGTTGTGTCATCGCAGGTGTTTGTCACAGGATCGATAATCAGAACATGCGTCGAATCACAGGGTACGGCATAGATCTTGCCGTTGGGTGCGAGCACCCCGCCATGCCACTTGGCAGAACCGAACAGACCGCTGATGGTTATATCATCAAAGGTGTTTGTTTCGGGATCGATGATGAGAACACTGCTGGATTCCCAGGGAATAGCATAGATCTTGCCATTTGGAGCTAGCACTCCACCGAGCCATTTCTCTGTCGTCGAGGGCAGGCCACTCATAGTGGTTTCATCGGCAGTGTCTGTTTCAGGATCGATAATGAGTACACGCGTGGAATTCCAGGGAATGGCGTAGATCTTGCCATTCGGGGCCAGAACGCCACCATACCATTTTAATAAATCGGATGAGGTAGGAATGGCGTTTGGATCTGCGGTTGGGGGTCCAGACACGCCCATAGAGGCCTGATCATTCAAATAATCCTGTACTGTATTCCAGTTTTCAGGTTGTATAACCTCCTCTGACTCCGGGCCCGTGAAATCCTTCGCATTGGGACAACTCACCGGATTTCCCGTCAGGTCTTTCACACCGTTTATCGTCAGGGTATAGAATATCGCCCCCGACTGCGGATCCGTCACCAGCGTCACCTTCGTCCGGTCCGAATCATCTCTTGTCGCTGAAACCACTCCCAAAGCAGGTGTGATACTGTAGTTACCTGTATGCTCCGCGGATGTCTGTTCAACCTCCTCGGAGAAGAACACCACAACCTCGGTATTGCAGTTCGAGCTGACGTTCAGGACAAAAGGACAAGCATCGCCATGAAACATCAATGAATTATTGCCTTCAATCACTGTTCCGGCTGAATCTTTTATATTTAGTACCGTCAAGCGGTAGCCGATGTCCTGCTGTGGAGAGGTCACCAGATCTACAACACTATTGTCAGACATGCCTACCGTCGCACAAACAACGCTCAACCCGGGAATAGAATAGTGACTCACAATTTCAGCGCTAGTCCTGTCGACATCTTGACTGAAAATTACTCTCACACCCGTGTTCGAATATACCTGTACGTCAATCAATTCGAAGGATCCATCATAATTCTTTAAATACGCTAAGTCGAACATGTCATCTCGAAAGATACATGATGAGAGGAGAAGAATGACGAATAGTGCCAATAAGGTGGGTAAAGCCTTTCTCATTGAAGGTCTCTTACTCTTCGCTCTCCGCAACCACCAGTTCTGTTAGATCGCACTGGGCCACGTGGAACGATATATTCCCGTACGATAAATTTCGGGATCATTAATACTAATATATCGCACTTTCCCCACAAGTTATGAAAAGTAAATAGAAAAAATAATAACTTTCAAGAATTTTAATTACAAATATGTAATAAAACATGGCAAACATTATAAAAAAACCCTCAACTCATTATGAACTGAAAGGTTATCCACGTGCTTTAGACACGACTCGAACGGCCGACCCACGGTTTATGAAATAAAATTCATCATGATGATCAGTTCGAGGGCACCATACTTCTCTATACTTCCTTCAGTGGAAAGTTTTTTTTCCTCATTGTTTTGCCCCTCCTTATGTAAGATATCTACACTCCTTTCTTTTGCTTCATGCCAAAGATGAATCGCACCCCGGTGAAGTGTCTGAGAAGTCCTTCATATTGGCATATGCATTCAGTCCAGATCATACCGTCGTTGTGGTTTTCCCTAATTTAATATCTCCTTTTCTAAAACCCCCCAAACTTGAACACAATTGTTCCAGTAATGCCTCTCACGTCGCTATTGCTCAAACCAGGCATGTTTTGTATGTTATCCACCCAGAGGTAGCCAACCCCTGCGTTTATCCTAAACCAGCTCAATATATTGACTTCTCCATTGAAAGTCGGCTCAATATAGAAGAACTTGTCCGAAATACCGGCATCTGTATATGATACTTTACCCCCACCTATTCCTGTATGAACCGTAAAATGCACGGTTGCGTCTGATCGCCATATGTACTCAAGCTCGAATCCACCATAGTTCAAGCTCAGGTCGTTTCCATCAATCGCTATGTCAGTTCTTGAACTATACCCTCCTCCACCGATCACAAAGGTATGGTTGATTATCCAGCCGCCACGGCCACCGACTAGCACTCCCACATCTCCGCCCAGGGACATGAATTTCACAACTGGTCCACCATATCCACCACTGTCAAATCCATTGCCAACAAGTGTTTTCTCCTCGGCAAATACAGTAAATGGAATTATTAAAACAAAAACAATGAGAATTAACAGATACTTCTTCATATCTCTCTCCTTATCAATATGTATTGTATGAGTTTACACTTTTGGATGGTAAAAAACTATATTACAGGATTCTTTTGGTGAACAGCAGCTTCCGTACAAAAGTACTTATAGAGAAACAGAGAAATATTGCCAAGGGGGCAACCAGCACAAACTTCAGAATGAGCTCGATCTCAATTTTCCGTAGACCGAATGCAAGGAGCACAATGATGGGCGCGTGAAATATATATGCAGTGTAGGCGCTGGCTGACATGGCCCTGCCCAGTTTCCCCTGCAAGCGAACATACCGATTATAAACATACCGATATATTGGGGAAAAAAGGGCGATTGCAGGCCAAGAGGTACGAAAGTCCACCCCATTGGCAGCCATATTCGTACAGTAAACGTAACAACCCCAAGAAGAAGTGCGAAAAGTACAATTGTTATATTCCTAGGTAACTTCACATCTCGCTCTGCATCCTTGGCTATCAATCGCCATATCACATAAAAACCGGTAAATATTGCATACAGAAGAATTGAAATCATTCCGGGTTGTCCTTCCTGATAGTACCAGGCCCCAGGAGCTCCTTAGGTTATTGCCAGATGGTGCAGGATGATGAGGATTGTAAGTAACACTCCTATATTATCAATGAAATACACGCGTTCCTTTGGCATCTGTTACCCTTTTGATGAAACAAACAAATAAATGTGATGAATTAAGTCTCTCGATCCATTCTCTCGAGTTCTTTCTTGGTCAATTGTTCCTCAAAACGCTTCATAGCGCCGCCTTTAAATACATACACCTTTAAAAAGTTTGCCACAATAAATGCACCCCAGATTCCCGCTGGCCAGAACCACCACTGGTTGCCCCCAGGATTGGTAATATTGTTAATGACCGCAAGGACTATCATCACAAAAACATACGTACCCAGATGTCGTAAGAAATCAACTTTGCTTTTTGCTATCTTTTTAGCTATCTCTTTCCGTTTCTCTTGATCTTCCATATGATCCTCCTCATATTTTTATTCTTAGCTATTCGATAACAGATATTCGGCAATTGAAATGTTTCTTCCCATGGGATGGTCTAATAACAACAGCATAGACTATTTAACCATTCGCTCTGTAAGTGTTCTTTCATATATTCAGGTGCATCTGGGCAAAACGAATGACCTCAGTTCCCGGACCGATCAGACCTACGTGAGCAGGCAAGATGTGATTGGGATTCATCCTGTAATGACACTCACACTAACCATTCCTCCTTATGTAAGACCTCTACACTCGTTTTTTCGGTCTCATACCGAAGAGGAATCGCACCCAGTTGAAGTGCCTGATTAGCCCTTCATATATGCCTATGATAAGAATAAAGGAAATCACACTGATAATCGCAAGCTTCGGGAAAATGCCCATGTTCCAGGGCAAGATAAACCAGCCGACACAGAGTATTACCGTCTGATGGAGTATGTAGAATGGAAGCACCGCCTCGTTGCCGTAGGAGAGCATCCTGTTATTGGACCTCATGTACTTTGCCCCCAGGCTCAGCATAAAGACGACGCTGCTCAAGCTTGTAATGCTCCACATAATTTGATAGAGCACATACTGCAGCGAGAAAGGCTCGTTACCCGGGTATGGGTTGTACCCCAATACTAATACAAATAGGGCAACTCCACCAAAAAAACCAGCAATCCACAGCGCAAGGCACACCCATCCATGCCTTTTGAAACTTTCTGTATAGCGCTTATCCGCTGGCATGATGTAGCCTATTAAAAAGAAGGTCATATACCAGAGAAAATCTGCCCAGGTTCTTTCTCCTTTCAGGGAAAATCTGAGACCGATCAGGATGATGGCCAGAGGTATTACAAACAGGAATATCCCCCCTCGGCGATCACACCATCCGGCAAGTTTTTCGATCAGGCGTATACCCCGTTCAGTTTTTAAATAAATAAGCAATGGAAGTGTGATGAGAGAGATAAGAAAGAGATACTGTAAAAACCACAAATGTCCGGAAAAGTGATAAGGCACTAAAAAAGAAGCGTTATTCAGCTCATGAAGATTAGTGCCCACAAGTCCCGCAGGCAGTTCCTGAAAATATCGTGGAAGCCACTCCCAGAATGTACCCGCATAACCATGATTGGTAAAAAGCTCGAAATAGAGCTGCGGAGGCATGAGGATAAACAGACCCACTCCATACAGGGGGATCAGGAGCCGTTTGACTCTCTCGATGAGATACTGTCCGCGGGTCCTGGATTTCAGTGAGTACCAGGTCCCTGCACCTGATAGTAGGAAGAAGATTTCCATGAGCCAGGTCCAGATCAATCCCCTCATGAGTGAAAATAGCACAAAGCTCTGCTCAGCGTTTTTTAAGTGCCAACCCTCTGTGTCGAAAAAACGGGTGCAGTGATAAATAAAAACTGCAAGTATCGCCACTATTCTCAGCCAATCGATATCATACCGTCGTTCGTTCAAAATGCATCCTCCTTTTGGTAGATCTGACAATAACAGCGAAGATTATCTAACTATTCACTCTAAAAGTGATTTCTCATGTCATGAAAATATTTCTCGTTTTAAATATCAATTGGGGGGAAAAGTGACCGTCTCCTATGAAATTGATAAGTTTTGCATTCGGGATGAGTTCGGGCTTGCGAATTTCAGAAACAATTATATGGGATGTTCAAAGGTGTTAACTAAATAGAAGGATAAATTACACATCACCAAGCACCCTTTTCTCCCTTTTCTCTCATGTTACTTCTAAGTGATATTTTGTCAAGAAAATGAAAAGGGTTGTGCGTTTATCCTTTACATGAAATAGTGGCATAGTGAAGAGGCTGGTTAATGGCGTATGAGGCTGGAGATAACCAATTTGCTCCAGACACGACTCGACTATGGGACCACGGTTTAGGAAACCTCTATCCTTGAAAGGATGAAATCCTGTATATTCCTTTCTTCTCTCTTGAAATCTCTCATTTTGATTCTGATCTCAGAGCCGATTGAACTATGCAGCGCGAGAAACTCGTCGGTTCTGCCGATGCCGGCCACGGCGAGCAGTTTGTTCCCCCTGTAGTACCCGGCTAGGAATTCGCCGCTGTCCGGTTTACCACGGTACGCAATTTTTCTCACCTTCGGCGTATACCCGGCAAATCGAATCACCGTATCGTAGTGCTTGCTCCAGAAAAAGGGTACCCCATGGTACTCCTCATCGTAACCAAGCATGCAGCGAGCGGCGTGCTGCCCCTGCTGCATGGCCTCGGTCCAGTGCTCAACCCGGCGTTTTCCTCCAGTCAGGAAATCTGGTACCAGGGCGATGTCGCCTGCGGCGTAGATACCTTCGGTCTTCGTCCGCATCTGTCCGTCAACGGGAACGACGTAGTTCTCCACAATCCCAGCCTCTTCCAGAAAATGAACGGCGGGAATAATTCCAGTGCCAGCAATAACGATATCCACAGGCAGCGAGCTCTCATCGGAAAGCTCTGCCTCACGGACCATGTCATCACCCTTCAGGCTCACCACGGTAAGGCCAAGATGAAAGTGCACCCCCCTCTCCGCGTGCAAACACTGGATCCTGGTACCGACCCGCTCTCCATACACACCAGCCAGGGGTATCTTTTCCGGAGCCACTACGTGTACCTCCAGACCCCTCTCCCTGAGCACGGCCGAAATTTCGAGCCCGAGCAATCCTGCTCCGATGATGAGGGCGTTCTGGGCCTGCTTCAGTGCATCGATGATGGCATCTGCGTCGTCAAGGTTTCTGAGCAGGAAGAAGTTTTTGAGGTCGGTTCCGGGAATTCCGGGAGTGCGGGGTATTCCTCCCGAAGCGACGAGAAGCTTCTCGTACTGCAGGTAGTCTCCGTCCATGAAAATGATCTGCCGGTTTTTCGGGTCCAGGGCCGACACCTGTCGCCCCATAAGGATATCGATCTTTCGGTCCCGGTAGTACTGCTCGCTTTTTGGAAAGAGACGCTCCCGGTCCAAATTACCCGCGAGATACTCCTTTGACAACCATGTGCGGTCGTAGGGGACCACAATCTCAGGGGTAACCATGATGACACGCCCGTCAAAACCCTCATGCCGAAGGGTAATGGCTGCAGCGATGCCTGCGGCGCCTGAACCGATGATGATGAAGGTTCCGCTCTCGCCCCGGAGCTGCACCGGTTTGATCTCCGGAACTTTCTTTCTCACCTGCACACGATCCTGCTTTATCCTCACCTCGTAAGCTGGTACGCCTTCGAGGGCAGGAGGACCTAGCACCATACCCGAGGGGACGTCGAATGCAGCAGTGTGCCAGGGGCAGGTGAGAATATGGTCGATGAGAAGTCCATACTCAAGCGGTGCACCGTGGTGGGGACATACGGCACCGATTGCATGTATTGTATCTCCTGATCGAAGGAGGAGTATTTTTTCACCATCTACCTCGGAGGAAGCGAGCTTTCCATCTTGCAAGTCGGAGAGTGCCGACACGTACTGCCATTTTTCTGCGGGTTTCTTTTTCGAACGTCTCGCCATAGTACCTAGACCTCGATGACAAAGGGAACGATGAGTGGTGAACAGGACACCTCCCTTCGAAAGAGTTGCCTCAGCACGTCTGTTACCGCTGCTTTTAATTCTTCATGCTGGAGTCTTCCCTTTTTCAGGTGCCGTTGAACTTCGTCGAAAACAATGTCCTTTGCCCTGCTGAGGAGTTCCTCGGAATCGGAAAGGTCTATGAGCCCCTTTGAGTATATTTCTGGGTGCATGACGCCGTGATTCTCAATGGAGATAGGAATCACCACCATGACTATGCCGTCCCTGGCGAGCCGGTGCCGGTCTTTGATCACCCTAGGCGCAATATCTCCGGTGTTCCGGCCGTCAATGTACACGCTTCCCGTTTCCACCTCGCCGCCAAGGGACACACCTTTCTCGTTCACCACAATGACGTCACCGTCTTCAGCCAGAATTATGTTCCGCTCATCGATACCCATCTCCTTTGCCAGGTCGGCGTGGTGCATGAGATGCTTGAATTCTCCATGAATGGGGATAAAGTATTGTGGCCGTACAATGGCCATGAGAAGCTTCAGTTCTTCACGTGACGCGTGTCCCGACACATGCAGATCCTCGAAACCCTCATAGTACACATGGGCCCCCTTTCTGAAGAGGCTATTGACCACCCGGGAGACGGTCTTCTCGTTTCCCGGAATAATCGAGGCCGATAGGATGACCGTGTCTCCGGCTTCGATATGAAGTTGCGGGTGCATGCTGTTTGCAATGCGGGAAAGAGCCGACATCGGCTCTCCCTGTGAACCGGTGGTAAGAAGCACCACGCTGCTGCGCTTGTAGCTGTTCACCTTGTCGGGAGATACCAACAGACTTTCGTCGAACTCCAGGTACCCGAGCTCACGGGCCATGGAGATGTTCTTTTCCATACTCCGGCCGATTATGCAGGTCCGCTTCCCTGCCCTCCGGCAGACCTCAAGTATCTGCTGTATGCGGTGTACGTTCGAGGCGAAGGTCGCCACCAGTACCCTCCCCGTGGCGCTGGAAATGGTGTCGAAGAGGGGACTCTTCAACTCGCGCTCCGACGGGGTGTATCCCTTGTGCTCCGCATTGGTCGAGTCTGACAGCAGGAGCAGTACACCCTGTTCACCGAACTCTGCAATCTTGTAAAAATCGAAGTGATGGTCATAGATGGGCGTAAAGTCGAACTTGAAATCTCCGGAATGAAGTATGAGCCCGAAGGGCGTGTGCAGGGCGATACCGACTCCGTCGGCAACGGAGTGACAGACTCGGAAGAATTCGGCAGTTACAGCACCGAAGGTAATCTTCTGGCGTGGTTTGATCTCGATGAACTCAGGCTCCAGTGCAAGCGTATGTTCTTCAAGGCGGTTCCGCACGAATCCGATCGTCAACTTCGTACCGTATATCGGTGCCCGAACCTCCCTGAGCAGATAGGGCAGCGCACCGATGTGGTCCTCATGGCCGTGGGTGAGAATGATCGCCTTCACCCGGTCCCGGTTTTCTACCACGTAGCTGAAATCGGGAATGACAAAATCGATACCAGACAGGTTCTCATCGGGGAACATCATACCCGCATCGATGACAAGTATGGAATCATCGTACTCCACGAGCATCATGTTCTTGCCTATCTCTCCAAGACCCCCGATCGGTATGATTCGTATCTCTCCGTCTTGCATAGCTACACCCCTGTATGACCAAAACCGCCGTTGTCTCTCTCGGTACGATCCAGTTCTTCAACGGCCATCGCCTCCACAATATCCGCTTTCTCGACACGAGTGATGATCATCTGGGCAATTCGCATCCTGTTGGTGACCGTGAAGATCTTTTTCCCGTGGTTGATGAGAAGAACACCGATTTCACCCCGGTAATCGGCGTCAATGGTGCCGGGTGCATTGAGAATCGTAATGCCATCCTTGAAGGCAAGCCCGCTGCGGGGTCGAATCTGCGCTTCGAAGCCTTTCGGCATGGACACGATGATTCCCGATGGAATGTGCCTGAATTCACCTGGACCTATTTGAACCGGCTGTTCGAGGGAAGCAACTCTCGGTCATGTAGCGCGGAAGGGGATTCTCTCTGTTGACACGATATATCTTGAGCACCATAGATTGGCCGATTTCCAGCTTCAGCTATTGTAAGGAAATACCTGTATTTTGCAACTCTTTTATGCAGGAGGTGAGAAGGAAAAGCGGAACTGATCGACAAAAGCATCGTGTCCGGGCGGACCTATGCTGGCAATACTGAAGACCCGATTTTGAAAGAGTTCCTCCACAACCTGCGCCACATCATCAATGGTGACGGCATTGATACGTTCCACAGTTTCTTCATGGGGAATCAGCTTACCGTAAAGCATCTCCTGCATGGCCATGCGGACCATCTTCCATTCGATGCTTTCCATTCCAAGAACGAAGTTACCCCGTACCTTGTCCTTGGCAAGCTCAAGCTCCTCGCTGCGGATTCCTCCAGTTACCACATTTCTCAACTCACGGTCAATCTCATCGAGTACCTTCGGCAGGTTTTCAGGACTCGTTGAAAATCCAATGCTGAACTCTCCGGCATCCGAGTAGGTGATCGTGTTGGAGGAAATGGAATAGCAGAGACCCTTTTCCTCCCGTATCCTCTGAAAGAGCCTGGAGCTAAAGCTGTTACCGATAATCATGTTCAGAAGCATGATAGAAAAACGGTGCTCATCCCGGGAACCGTATCCTTCCACACCGCAAATGACATGGACCTGACTTATGTCCCGCACCTCCGTACAAGTGACGGCTTGTGATCGTGGTTTTTTTCGGGCGCTGTTCATCGCCCCGACACCGTTTGTATACCTCCCTTCTCGAAACTGACGTTCGACCTCCGAACGAAATGATTCGGAATCTACCCGTCCCGCAACGGAGACAATCAGGCCGCTTCGCCTGTAATGCCTTCGGTAGAACTGTAGAACATCCGATCTCTTCAGGGAAACGATGGTCTCTTTATTTCCCAGAACGGGCAAACCGAGTGGATGGTCACCCCACAGCGCGCGGGAGAAGAGCTCTCCCACGTAATCTTCGGGATCATCGATGGCCATGTTGATCTCATCGAGAATGACAAGCCGCTCACGCTGGAACTCGTTCCGGTTGAAGGAAGAGTTGAAGTACATGTCAAGGAGAATGTCGAGTGCCTCCTTCCAGTGCTCCGCAGCCACGTTTACAAAGTAAGAGGTGTTTTCCTTATCCGTGGAGCCGTTGATTTCACCACCGTAGGAATCGATCTGTAATGCAATGTCAAAGGCACTCCGTTCACCGGTACCTTTGAAGAGCATGTGCTCGATAACATGAGCAAGACCACGTTCGTCATCATCTTCATCCCGGGAACCGAGATCGATCCACACGCCGAGCGACACGGCTCCGCTGGACGGAATATCTTCGATGAGCAGTTTAACTCCGCTGTCAGTTATGATTTTTCTGGACATACTTTTTAATCGGTTTACTGTATCCACGCAGATACGTCATAGGGGATTCAGATCAGGATTACAGAATCTTCTGCTCGTACAGTGAATCAAGGGTTTCAACCCCTTTTCTCACTGCATCGGCGGAAGAATCAAGTGCCTTCTTCTCATCTTCCGTAAGTTCTAGCTCGATGATCTTCGCAGCACCCCGGGCACCGAGATAAACCGGTACGCCGAGGAAGATATTGCGGTAGCCGTATTCACCGTCCAGGTAGACCGAGGCGGCGAGAAGCCTTCGCTCGTCCTTCACAATCGACTCCACCATCTTTGCAGTTGATGCGGCGGGTGCATAGTATGCGCTCCCGGTCTTCAGGTAATCGATTATTTCAGCACCCCCCGTTCTCGTCCGCTCTACAAGCCGTTCCACGGCCACACTGTCGAGCAGCTCCTCAATGGGAAAACCGCCCACTGACGTATATCGCTTCAGGGGGACCATGCTGTCTCCGTGTCCCCCCAGGACCATGGCCGTGACGTCACCAGGCCATACGCCGAGCTCTTCGGCGATGAAGTATCTGAATCGCGTTGAATCGAGCACGCCTGCCTGTCCCACCACTCTTCGAGATTCGAAACCCGTCTCCCTGAGCACCACCATGCATATGACATCAAGGGGGTTTGTAACCACCACAACGACCGCATCAGGAGCATACTCGGCAATTGCTCGGGAGGCATCCTGTGCGATCTTTGCATTGATCTTGAGCAGGTCCATGCGGTCCATACCCGGCTTTCTCGCCACGCCGGCTGTAAAAACCACCACATCGGAACCCGCAATCTCTCTGATGTTGTTGGTTCCGAATATACGGACGTTGTACTCCCTGAGAGGCGCGGCATGAAGAAAATCGAGCCCCTTGCTCTGAGGAAATCCCTCTATGACATCCATCACTACGATATCTGCCAGATTCTTCTCGGCGATGTAGTAGACGGCAGTGGCACCCACGTTTCCGGCCCCTATGACCGATACCTTGCTCATCATCCGCTCCTTTCCAGAAAGCCCCGCATGCTGCGGGCCGAAGACTGCAACTGCGCGAGCTCATCTTCCTGCAGCTTCGGGGGATGCACCCGCACGACCCCTGTGCTTCCAACCACCGCGGGAATGCTCAGGGCCACGCCTTCCACACCGTATTCGCCGCTGAGCACGATACTCACGGACATCAGTCGGCGCGTGTCCCTGACCACGGCATCCACGAGCTCTGCGATGGCGGCGGAAGGTGCGTAGTAGGATGAGGACCTTTTGGCCAAACCCACGATGAAATCTCCGGCTTCCCGAACCTCTGCCATCAGCGCGTAGAACAGGTCCTTTTTCATGAGGTTGAGCACCGGAACTCCCGACACCGTGGTATAGCGCGGTAGCCCGATCATCCGGTCGTTGTGTGGTCCTATCACCAGGGCCGACACATCCTCAGCCGAGACATCGAGGTTCCGGGCCACGGCGTAGCGCAGCCGTGTCGAGTCGAGAAGCCCTCCCACCCCCATGACATGCTCCCTGGGAAGCCCCGATTGCTCCGTAAGTACCGTGGTCATGAGATCGACCGGTTCGGTTACGACAACCACGTTGAGATCCCCTGCTCTCCCCTCGAGCCTTTTCGCGAGCTCCTTCACGATTTTCACGTTTTCGTTGAACAGATCCTCACGCTTCATGTCCGGTGTACGAACCGAACCTGCTGCAACTACGATGATCGGCGCATCGAGGACTTCTTCCAGTAAATCGGTGCCTTGTATCCGCGTCCGATATGTTCTGAGAGGTGCAGCCTCCATCAGGTCGAGGACCTTGCCCCTTGACAACCCCTCTCTGATATCGTAGAGCAGCACATCGGATATTCCCTTTTCGGCAATGAAGAAGGCGGCATTGGCACCGGTGTTACCACTTCCAATGATTCCAACCTGAGCCATGGCGCTCCCCTCTCTCAAGATTCTCACTACATTCGAACACCGGGTTTGATCTCGAAAAACTTTATCAGCATACAAAATAACAGGGGATTTCCTGACATCAAAGAGAATATATGCGTAAAAAAAATCCGGAACGAGAATTTCCGGATTTTTTTTGCCTTCAATGCACATTATACATCAATAAATCGGAATCAGAGAATCTCCTTAATCCTTTTATGAAACCTTGACCGGCTTGGTACTTTCCCACAGACCGTGTATGTTGCAGTAGGACGCGGCGAGCAGGACACCGGGTTTATTGGTCTTCATCGATGTTACCACACAACTGTTTGTGTGAACCGGTCCCTGATTCGCGCCTTCGGCTGCTTCACCGTGGGCGTCGAACTCGAACCGTCCGACCTGATAAGGAAACTTTGCTCCTTCTGGATGGAAATACAGACTGATCCAGCGGATGTGGTGTTCCGTGGTGTTGGGATGTGCGATCTGTTTTCCGACGGTAACCTCCACGTTGAAAAACTCCCCGGGCTTTACGGAAGCGGGTGCCTCGATCGCTGGAACGTGCTTTTCGGCTTTCCAGTCGGCGCTCTGTATGACATCCTTGAACTGTGACATAATAGATCCTCCTCCTGTATTGTTGAATCTAATCTAAATCCTTGATGCTGGTCAGTCAACTGAAACCATTATAAATCTTGAATGATTACAGAATAGCATACACCTCAATCGGGAGTTGACATTTGAGAAACAGGGTTTATTGTATAGGTATAGACGACTTTGTGGTGTGGAACAAAGGGCTGTAAAAAATTAATAATCTATGATATACTGTACTGTGTATTAATACATCACTGGTTGATATCATGCTGAAAAGGTACATGAAAATAGTATTTTTGGCACTCGGATTCCTGCTCATCGCTGTGTCCGCGTTCTCGGCGACCATTGTGCTCAAGGACGGAACCGTTTTGAACGGCATTATCGTGGATGCCACCGATGAGAGCGTGGTGATCGATACAACAATCGGCCTCGTTGAGGTGCCGCAGTATAAAATCCAGGACATCATCCAGGATGGTGAGTCAGGTGCGGAGAAGAGCCTGGAGACCACGAGCGGTACGGTTTCCCGGAGCATCGTCATCCGGCCACAGGGTAATGGGGCAGAAGAACTCATTGCCGAGATGAATGAACGTGACAAGCAGATCGAAGAGAAAAAGACCCGGCTCTACTTTATGCTTTACGATAAGGAGTTCCGTGAGAAGATGGGTATCTACGAGATGCAGCGTATTGCAGGGGATATTCCCTACTCGGACCGTCTCGCCATGTATATGGCTTTCAAACGGAAAGACCAGATGCTGGGAACGGGATTCAACTTTTTCGTCCCGAGCCTGGGAAGCTGGCTGCAGGGAGACGTGACCGGTGCGCTTATCCAGGACGGGCTGCTGCTTCTCGGTGCAGGATTGCTCTACTGGAACGGAAATTTCGATTACGAAAACAACACCTTCTACAACAACGAAAACGGACAGTCGGACTCAAGAAGTGGAACAAACAGATCGCCTACTCTCTGAGAATCTCGGCTACAGCTCTGGACAAGGGGTATGATCCCGGACCCTATGATACCTACGGTGGGTATTCCTCACGGGGTGGCGATACCCAGATACAGGTCAATCTTCTCTCCTTTGAATATTAGAGCAAGGGCCGGGTTTCACACATCGATATAAAAATATAACGTACTTTTATACATTACACGGCAATCTTTGAGAACTTCGGTTAAAAAGCATGGTTCTTTTCAGCTTTATAACGTTAATAGTTGCTTTTCCAGATTGAAATAAAAAGTCGACTAGCAAAACGCTAGCGAAGCGATTTCTTTATAACTCCTTTCCTATTTTGACCTATTAAATCATATTCCTAGGTTGACCCGTGGCCGCCAGCACGTAACTCCACAGCCTTCCGTCAGGATCGATGGTCTTGCGTTTTGACACGGCAAGCCGTATGGGTACATGGGTAAACTCTCGTTTCCAGTAGCCCACCGCCATATTCGTTTTCCCCGCCATACCGGCATGCACGGCATTCTGGCCAAGGAGCAGACAGAATGCCGAGTCGTGCGCATTGGCCGGCACACTTCTGATGATATAGCTCGGGTCTATGTACTTGAGGGTGATGTCCATACCGATCTTTTTGAAATGTGTTTGAATCGCATCCCGAAGGAATATACCGATATCACCGTACCGAATATTCCCTGATGGATCGTGCTCGCCCGTCTTTCCCATAAGGTCCTGGCCCGCACCTTCAGCCACCGCCACCACAGCATGCTGCCTGCGCGCAAGCCTTCTCTTGAGTGCCTCGAAAAAGGGTTCAAGTTTGAACGGAACCTCCGGTATAAGGCAGAAATTCACGTCACCCGACACCAGTGCCCCGTAGGCGGCGATCCATCCGGAGTCTCTCCCCATGAGCTTCACAAGGCCTATTCCATTACGGGCACCTTCGGCCTCCGTGTGGGCAGCATAGATGGCACGCTGCGCCTCTGAGATGGCGGTCTCGAATCCGAAGGAACGGTCAACATGGGAGATATCGTTGTCAATGGTCTTGGGTACACCGATCACACCGATCTTGAGTTTCCTGCGTTTTATCTCCTCGGCGATGGCCTGTGCACCACGCAGTGTGCCGTCACCGCCGATGGTGAAGAGAAGGCAGATATTCATGCGCTCAAGGGTGTCGGTCATCTCAGAGACATCCTGCGGTCCTCTCGAGGAACCGAGCAGGGTGCCGCCCTTCTTGTGTATGTCTCCCACCACCTCGGGCGTGAGCTCGATGGGAGGATGGCCATAGCGAGGACTGAGTCCCTCGTAGCCATAGCGGAACCCGAACACATTCTCAACGCCATAATGAAACCTGAGTCCCAGGGTAATTGAACGTATCACATCGTCCAGGCCGGGGCAGATGCCTCCGCAGGTCACGATACCACACTTCAGTTTTGAGGGGTCGAAGTATATCTTTTCCCGCGGCCCTGCCATTTCGAACACGGGCACACGCTTCTTTGCCTTTATGAGCTTTTCAATCTCTTTCACGCTGGTGTGATAGAGCACGTGCTCGTCATCACCTACGAACCGCTCGCCTTTCATCGGCGATGGAATTGTACAATCTCCGAGCCTCTCCACAGTCAGGTTGAGAACACCGTTCCCCATACACCGCCTCCCTCCAACCTTGATCGATTTTTTTTGAGTATAATGTAATGAAAGATGAATGATGCGTGCAAATTTTTATGGCCTGTCACATGAGGAACAACGCAGACGTCGTGACAATGGGGGCGCTTCGTGAAATACGGGAGACGGGCTTCTCAGAGAGATCCCGTTACTCCTCGATGGGGGGTTCGAGCTCTTCCTGTTCGAGAAGGTTCCCCCAGTTCGTCCGCTCACTCATCTGCTGCTTGATATCTTCGGAAATGAAATCTTCGCCCTTTCTGATTTCCCACCCCCCACCAAGTGCCTTGTACATGCCGATGAGGCTTAGCGCAACCGTACCGCTCGCCGTGACGTATTCGTCCTGCTGCAGGGTCAGGGACCGCTGTGTATCGAGAACGCGCTGATAGTCGATGAACCCCTCGCTGTACTGGAGCAGCGAGAGGTCGACGGCACGCTTGAAGGCCTCAACACCGTCGAAAAGGAACTGCTGTCGCTCCTGTGAGCGGAGGAAGCTCACCATGGCATCCTCGACCTCACGATGCGCTCTGATCACCGTGTTTTCATAGTTGAGGAGCAGCTGCTGGAACCGTGCATCCTGCACGCGAACACTGTTCCTTATGCGTCCGTAGTTGAGCACGTCCCACTTTAGCGCAGGTCCTGAGAAGAACTCAATGCTGTCGGCTGAAAACAGATCACCGAGTTCCTTCGAACGGATGCCTATGGACCCGAACAGGGTAAACTGGGGGTAGAGGTCCGATTTCGCAATACCGATACGGGCGCTCTGCGCGGCAAGCTGCCGCTCCGCAAGACGTATATCGGGCCGCCGTCTGAGCAGCTCGGCGGGAACACCGACGGCAACCGCCGCTGCAGAGGTGGGGATCGGTGCAGCCACAGTCAGCAGGTCATCCACCTGGCCGGGAAGCATGCCGAGAAGAACGGCAAGGCTGTTCTTCGAACGTGTGAGAGCTGCCTCGGCCGCTGGTATCAGTGCCTGCGTGGTGCTCAAGAGCCCCCGTGCCTGCTGCACATCGAGCTCAGTGGCAAAGCCG
>SMTZ1_10000871_pt1 | contig 31126 bp, 44 predicted proteins | sample DeeMarSWOR136_30_FD_25667 | JGI IMG/M metagenome (IMG submission 25667) | reverse complement strand
AGAGTAGAGTGGGTATCAGCTGGCGAGGGCAAGAAATGGCAAGGGATCATGACCCAGATGTCAGAGGTCGCTGAGAAGAATAGAGAGGCCTCATCAGCTGCTGCGAAACCAAAGAAGAAGCCAGTATCGAAGAAGTCGACCAAAGCCAAGGCGGCAACGAAGAAAAAGCCGAAGAAGCCGACCGAGAAGAAACAGTCGAGGAAATAGGTGACAACAGTGACAGATAATGCAAAGAAGAAACAGATCGACGAACTCCGGGAGGCGGCCAGACCATGTTTTCAGTGCGGCATCTGTGCCTCTTCTTGCCCAGTTTTTCGAGTCGCGCCAGACGTGAATCCGCGGCTGGCTGTTGACTCCATAGTTTCCACGGGTCAAGTTGCTGAACAAGGGAACGAGTGGTTGTGTGCCTATTGTCTGATGTGTGATCAAAGATGTCCAATGGGCATCTCTCTGGCGGACATTCTTATCAAGCTCAAAAACATCTCTTCGGCCGAGGGAAAGGCACCATCTAGTGTAGTTCAAGCCGTTGAATCTCTTTTCACGACAGGGATTATAGCCCTAGGTTCCACAGGGGTGGACAGAAAAAGGAGTCAGCTTGGATTGCCTGAGCTACCCAAACCAAATCCGGAGCATATCGAGAAACTGTTCAGGGCGACAGGAGCAATGGAGATTCTTGAGAAGAACCTCGCCAAGGAGGGCTCCGCACAGTGAAATTCGCCTTCTTTCCAGGTTGTACGATGGCGTATCGTCTACCCTTTGCTGAGAAGTCAGTGAGAATGGTAGCGCCTCATCTTGATATTGAGCTCGTCGATTTGCCATTCACATGTTGTCCCGAGCCCAACGGAATCCGCTCGTTCTCTGATGAAACTTGGCTTGCGTTCGCTGCCAGAAACATCGCATTGGCAGAGGAGGAAGAGCTAGATATCCTGACCACCTGCGCAGGCTGTCATGAATCCCTGACGATGGCAAAACATGAGATTGACACAGAGTCTTCCAAGAGAGAGATCGTCAACCAGAAACTCTCTGACATAGGGATGGAGTACAAGGGCACTTCGAGAATAATCCATCTGCATCAGCTGCTTCACGATACGATGGGGGTAGAGGAGATTGAGAAGAAGGTTGTAAGGCAAGTCCCTATGCGCGTGGTTACACATACAGGATGTCACTTGCTTAGGCCAGAGGAGATTCTCCAAGTTGACTGCGCCGAAGCTCCTGCCAAACTTGACCGTCTGGTGGAGGGGCTTGGCATGGAAGCTCTAGAATACATGGACAAAACGATGTGTTGTGGAGCAGGGTTACGTGGTTATGCCTCCGATACAGCTTTCGCAATCCTGAAGGAGAAGCTAACAAGCATGATGATGGTGAACCCCGATGCGGCGGTAGTGTTTTGTCCGACTTGCTTCATCTCATTTGAGGCCGGACAAAAGATTGTGAACAGAATGTTTGGTACCGACTTCAAGATACCAGTCTACTACTACACTGAGTTGTTGGCTGTAGCAATGGACCTATCTGATGTTGCAACCGTTCTGGCAGGACACAGGGTCAAACCAGACACGCCACTAATTGATAGCCCGGCCCAAGAAACAGGAACACCTTCTACGTCTTAGTGAAGGTCTAGTAGGTCTTCTAGGACGCGGATATGAAGGCACCTTGGTCTCGGTTCCGAGTTGACTAGACTGGGCAATTACTCTCGTCTGTATCCTAGAATCTGTGTGTGACTACCTCTTCTGGCGAGCTCTCTCTCTATTCTCTGTGTGCATTCTTGAGCGTGACTAGATCTAACCTAAGATCGTTGTCACTATCAGTTTTGATGCTGTGTGGAAGCATGACAGGGATAACCTGTCTTCGGCCAATTTCGGTTCTATTCCTCATTGCAATTGCCTTCTAGTAAGAGAACATGCTGGACGACACTATATTCGTGGTTTTTGCTAAGTACTATGTTGTTTCAACATGTAATTAACCGTCAATGATTTCGCTCATTGAATTAAGGACTGTTACTCATGTCTAGGCCCCGGTTGCATTTCGGAAGTTTATGGCCGCTTCAGAGCTTCACATTGTTACTCCTCGAATCGATTCGAAGGATTGTTTGTCATCGGAGGGTTCTTCAACACATCGCCATCCAACCGAGCGGACATCAAGACATGATTTGTGCTCGCAAGGGAGCGATTAGAGAGAGATGAACTGCATGGACCTAACCGTGGCTATCTTGGCAGGTGGTGACTCCTCACGCTTCAAGTCCAAAAAGAGTATGGCCAGGTTCAGGGGAAGACCACTAATCTCACACATGATTGAAATCGCGGGTCAACTGTCAGACAATGTATTGGTTGTCGTTTCCAACGAGGCAGATAGTAGTGCCCTAAGAGAATCTGTCGAAGAAGCGATGTTGGTTGTAGATCCTGATGATTCGGTGAGATGTGCATTGACTGGAGCAATCACAGCATTCGAACATACAGACACTCGCTACACGCTTTTGTTGCCTGTAGATACTCCACTGGCAAATGTGCATCTCCTCAGGACCCTCTGTGATTTGCGAGAGGGACACGGAGCAGTTGTCCCTTCGTGGCCCTCTGGTTACATCGAGCCTCTTCACTCGGTCTATTTGTCAGAGCACGCATACTCTCAAGGTTTGGTTGTATCCAAGGCCGGCAGACACAGAATGAGAGATCTCCTTGATGGTCTATCAAACGTAATGTACGTTTCGACGATTGTACTCAAGGAGATTGATCCCGAGCTCACCACGTTCACAAACATCAACACGGAACCGGATCTTAGAGAGCTAGAGAAGAGCACAACTAGGGGAAGCTAGATGTCTGGGTACTCGTGTCGAATCCTGCAAGTACCCTCATGACCCACCATGCATGGACCATACGGATCCTCGGGGGTGCATCGTTTGCCGAACAGAGCACATTCATTGGGGTCTGTGATACCGAGAATCACTTCGTGGCATCTGCATCCTGGTAGGATGTCAACGGATTCTTTTGGAGGGATCTCAAAGCAAAGTCGCGCATCATACTCCCCATACTCTTCACGAAGATAGTAGCCAGAATCACTGATGACTCCAAGGCCCCTCCACGATGCGTCACCTAGTTGAAACACCTTGTCCAGAACAGCTTGAGCAGCAACATTACCTTCTGGTCTGACCACTCTTGTGTATTCATTCTCTGAATCTGCGCGTCCATCATTGATCTGCTGTAATATCATCCGAACGGACTCCAAGACATCCAATGGTTCGAAACCCGCTACCACGCATGGAACACGATGCTTCTGCGCAAATGGTTGAAAGGCGTCTGAGCCGATTATGGCACTTACATGACCAGGGGTGATGAAGCCGTCAACACCGAAATCGTCGATATCAACCAGTATCTCCATTGCAGGCGGAATCACCTTGAGTGAGGTTAAGACTGAGAAGTTGCTAGGTGGGCCTCTAAGGACCTCAGCAGCGATTGTGGGAGCAGTTGTTTCAAATCCAACTCCAATGAAAACGACCTTGCAGTCGGGATTCCTCCTTGCAATCTCGACAGCCTCGCTTACACCATACACTACTCGTATGTCGGCCCCGGCACTTCGCTCTTTCGCCAAAGAAGAGTCGGTTGATGGCACCCGGATCATGTCACCAAAGGTTGTCACGGTGCGTCCCTGTCGTGCGAGTTCTACAGCCACATCAACATCTTGGGCTGAGCAAACACAGACGGGACATCCCGGGCCAGCCACTAGACTGATGCCTTCCGGAAGCATGGACCGAAGTCCGTGCCGGCCTATGGTGTCCTCATGAGTTCCGCAGACATGCACAATCCTAGTTCTTCTCTCGGCGTTCAAGCGTTCAATCTCTTTGCTGAGAGTCTTAGCATGCTTCGAGCTTCTGAACCCGGACTGATTCATCATCTGGCTTTCAAAAGGTTCTAAGGCCGTGCCCACATAAAAGAAAGCTCTTCTGGACTCTCTCATTCCTTTGACTTTGCATCATCCAGGATAACGATAGACTCCCCAAGGGTGACAGACAGCCGGCCAGCTAGTTCTTGCGGGGTGATATCTGGATTCCTAGTCAGTATGACTTCCCTGGTGTATCCTGTAAGACTAGCATAGCGAGGGTTCTCTCTCGCTGTTTCAACAAGAATGTCCCACAAAGGATGGGTCTTGAAATCAGTAAGGTTGATCTCAATGTGGCGCGTAGAATTGGTCTTAGTTCGGAGCGCTCGAGCCTTCTTTCCAGAAACTGACTCATTTTCAGAAGATGGTCGTGTGAGTCGTTCCTGCTTCAAGTCTGCTTCCCTTACCTTGTCCCGGCGTGTGTCTTAGGTAGAGGACTACTGGCTCAATGTGTATATCAGTGATATAAGGCTTCGGGCGTTAATCATCGCTGAGTACGGTTTGGCGGGCTGGGAAGTGGTCTGCACATCAAAGAGGCGGGACCAACACACTCACACAGCAACATGCCGCGACGTAAGGTTTAACAGGAGTCTTCTAAACGGGAAGGCAAAGCAATCAGACCGATGGGTCAATTTCGGAGTATGGAATTATTGCCTCAAGGCATCAGAAGAATCGTTCTTGACGTGCTGAAGCCTCACACCCCTAGGCTCACTGACCTTGCCCTCATGCTCTCAAGGGACGAGAACGTGAATGGGTTGAATATATCTCTGAAGGAAGTGGATCAGAACACAGAGAGCATCACCATAACACTAGAGGGTGATGATCTGCAATACGAATCCATCAAGGAAATCCTTGAACAGGCAGGTGCTGTGATCCACTCAATCGATCAGGTAGTCGCCGGGAAGCGATTTGTGGAGGAGGTCACTCTCCAGCCAGAGAACACTTAGACTGACTCTTTATCCCCTTGGAGTTGGTCTAACAACCGTTTACTCTCCTCCTCTATCTTACGCTGTACAAGACGATGCAGCTCATGTTCAAATGTATGGGGAACAACCTTCACGACACTGCAGAGCTTGTCCACAATTCTGTCCGCCAGCGCGTGCGGCGACACTGCACCACCCTTGACAACTCCTTGGACAACCTCCTCACCAACACTGCCTATCACGATTGAATCGATAACGCTCATTATGGTGCCTTGAGGATCGACATAGTAAGGATTGCGGCTGCTATCGTAGAGAACTACGAATCCAAGCTTCTCGACGATGCTGTCTGTGTACCACTCAAGACTAGACTCCTTCATTCTGAGCCTAGAGGCAAATTCGGTCTTAGTAAGAGGGTTCGGATGACTCCATGGGTGTCGGGTCACCACATACAGCGTGGCTCCATAGAGAGGGTCACCTTCACGAGGTGTGCCTTCTTGTGAGACATATCGTCGCACCAAGTCCAGTGCTATGTTCTGGTAGCGTTCGTCAATCTTGTTCTCCACGTAGAACTCATGGGCATCTCTAATCACAGATACAATCACCTGTGGACTTACCACCATGCTCTTCTCAAAGCGGGACAAGGTCCATGGCGCTCCTCAATACGACCGCGGAAGACGAAGGAGCGGTATCTGGACTCACATTAATACTTTTGCACCGGAAAACAAGGTGAGTTGCTGTTGGCGCGCTCAACGTGCACGATATACCTTTTCCAAGGCCCATCTGAGCGCCCGTTGAATCTCACCAAACCTGTCGTCATCGCCATAGTTGCGAATAGTCATCTCCTGAAGAATGCCATCTTCGGCACGTACCTCGAAGTCAAATGCCTGTTCCCATTCAATCTCCCCATTCTCAACCTTATGACGGTCTTCCTCTTGTAGCTTGCCCAGTATGCGCTCCACGAAGAATCGGGCGAAGGCACCACGCTTTATGTCATAGATGGCGTGGGGAGCGGGGATGATAGTGAGAGTCTGTCCATCTACCTCAATTGTAGCCAATTCCATGTCACGTGCTTTGTTCATTACTGTCACAGGCCGGTCGCCTTCGACCACAGAGGGGCGGGGAGCGGCCGTAGTGGTAGGTGACTCCTCCGAGATTGAACCCGCCTCATCTGCGGTGACAAAGCTGCTCGTTCCAATCATCGAGTCAAGAGCCTGGATGTATGCTTGGAGCTTCTCGATTCTGTCTGTGAGCTCCGACAGTTGCTCATCTAACTCTCTCCGAAGCTCTAGAAGAACACGAATATCTGGGTTTTCCAATTGCATACCTCACTCTGTTTCTGACTAGACTTCCTCCTATGCTGTCGAAGGCATTTTAGTTCATGTATTATGGGATTCCGGGGTCGGTTCAATAGAAAATGAAGCCTACTCATCAGGACTGACACAGATCGCGAAATCAGGGCATTCCAGCTCGCATAGTCCACAGGCTCTGCAGGCTTTCAGATTGACAACAACTGGCAGGAAAAAACCGCGATTGTCCACCTCGTCCGACTTGCTCAAGACATCGTGGGGACACACAAAGATGCAGATATGGCAGCCCTTGCAAAGTCTGTAGTCAATCACAATCTCGCGGGCCGACTTCGGCATGGGTGGAGTCTCCAAGCCTTCAGCTCCACCGACCGAATATAACGATATTCATGTGTTCAATGAGAGTCGGTATTAAATAGCGAAAATGGGGACCTATGGTAGGAGGCTCGTGGACAAATGTCGAAGCCGTTTCTTGTTTTCATGTGTCCAAAATGCAAGAATTTCACTACAGCTCCCGTGACGCAAAAGCGCCGGAGATGCAGCTACTGTGGGCACATCATAGACATATCAAAGACCTCTCAGGCAGTGTTCGAATCCGGAGAGATTGCCGCATCTGCAGTCAGAGAATTCAATGCGTCCAGAGGAGGCGACAAGTTCCAGCGAGCCGTCGATAGAAGTAGAGAGAAACTACGTGAGCTCCTGCCCTCCGAAGAGATAGACTCGCAAAGGCTGATGGAAAATGATGATAGAGCAGCGTCTGTCGGTAAGATTGGAAGACTCATGCGGTTATTGGAAACAGAAGCTAAGGAGAATTCGTGTACTCTTGACAGACTGGCTCAATTGGCTCCGGAATACCAATTGAACTGGCGATGGGTTGAGGAACAGATCAATAGGCTGTCGAACCAAGGCATCCTGATATTCCCGAAGCCGTGGACAATCAAGCTCGTTCCTACTGCTGCAGAAGAACCTCAAGTACAAACTACAACCATTGATGCTTCTACTGAGATTGTCGCTTTTCTTGAGAGATTAGGCCGCAAGGCAAGTGTCGCAGAGATTGTCGAACACTTCCAGAGTCAGAGTATTTCGCAGAACTCGGTTGAAACGTCTTTGGACCGTCTCATGAAGAGAGGATTAATCTACGAGCCACACCCAGGTATGGTTGGTCTGGTATGACAATTCGATTGATTGAATAACGATTGGTCTATCTGGGGTGTGATGTGCATGCCAATTGTGGAGCTTGTAGCAAGAAGAACCCTTCAGAGTAATCCAGACCTCGGTCTCGAGGTTGTGGACCTCATTGTTCTCCTGTGGCTCTACTCGAATCCCTACGACAGCAAGAGAAGACAGCTGAGCAGCATGAGAACAGTCTTGAAGATGTGTGAAATTCTTCAGACACCCGGGAAGGGAATAGAGCTCACTGACGATGAGATTACACAGATTGTATTGGCAAGTCTACAGAAGCTAAAGGGGAAGGGACTTGTGTATGTGAGGTCTGCCGGCGTGCATTTCATCAAGGCAACAATGACTGAATTCGGGATTGGCTTGATTGAGAGTTCTGTTACCACACCTGTGCTGAGGCGTGTCACGGCCGAGTTTGGTGATAACCCCTAGAATCTTGATGCAGGAAATGATGTCTTTCGGAATGTTTAAATTGGAAATTCTCAGGCGGACACCAGTCGCTCTTGCATGACGACTGTTTCAGAACCGATGGATTCAGTGCAGGCCTCTAGTTCTACGCGCGGAGTCTGCCTGCAGACGTGTGCCGGTGAGTTCTGGAGTGGTTGTTGAGCGTGACACAGACACTTGACTGCTAGGAAGTCAAGTCACTGTAGTTAGAGCACTGGAAGTGAGTCGATATGCCAACATATGGCTACTCAATCATAGGCATTGACCCGGACAAGACATCCGTTGCTAGCGGCCGCAATATGCGTTGTTCGCCCAAGCATTGTAGAGAGATCTGCAATGCCATACGCGGCATGATGCTAGACAAGGCCATCGAACTCCTTGAGAGTGTCATTGAGGAGAAGGCGTGGATTCCATACAGGCGCCACAAGGGTAAGAGAGGCCATCACGCAGGAGTGAAGTGGGCTGCCGGAGGACATCCCGTCAAAGCGTCTCAGTACATTCTGAAGGTCCTGAGAAATGCAGAATCCAATGCTGACAATAAGGGGCTTGACATAGATAGACTCAGAGTCATCCACGCCGCAACCAGTAGAGGACGCACCTACAAGAAATACATCGAGCGTGCTTTTGGAAGAAGCACCCCCTACTTCGAGAACACATCACACGTAGAAGTAGTATTGGAGGAAGTGATCTAGAGTGTCGGCGGTCAAGTATTTCATTGATCAGAACTCACGCAGACTCAGGATTGACGAGTTCTTGGCAAAAGAACTGAATTCTGCAGGATACGGCGGAGTCGAGATTCGCACGATGCCAATGAAGACTGAGGTCGTAATTCATGCCTCTCGACCTGGTGTGGTGATTGGGCGCAGAGGATCAAAGATTAGGGAATTGAGTGAGATTCTTGAATCTGAATTTGGTATTCAGAATGTGCAAGTGGAAGTAAGTGAGATTGAGAATCCGTGGTTAAGTGCCCAGGTTATGGCTTCAAGACTAGCGAGACAGCTTGAACGCGGTGTTCGATTCAGAAGAATGGCATATTGGATTCTCAGACGTGTGATGCGGGCCGGCGCCTTGGGTTGCGAGATAATTGTCAAGGGTAAGCTCTCAAGCAGGAGAGCGAGATATCAGAAATTCAAGCAGGCCACTGTTGCCAAGACCGGAGAACCTGCTGACCTATTCGTCGATGAGGCTGATGATACCGCGATCTTGAAGCCCGGCGTCATAGGTGTCAAGGTGAGAATCATGCGACCAGACGCCAAACTCCCAGGAGTGATAAACATCAAGCCACCAAAGCCACGAAAAGTGGAAGAGCCTGATGTGCTCAAGAGAGTAGAAGAAGAGGAGATTGTGATTGAGGAAGAGGCGAAGGAAGGGCTTGAGGGAATCACCGACATAGAGGAGCTTCGAGAGCTTGAAGAGCTAGACGGACTTGAGCTGGTCGAGGAAGTCGTCGTACCGGAAGATACGCCTGACGACGAACCCGAAGCCGCTGAGCTTGCCGAGGAGCCAGTTGAGGAGAAGGAGGCTCCTTCTGTTTCTGATACGGAAGCGACCCTGAAGGAGCTTGAAGAGATAGAAGACCTAGACAAGGTGGAGGAATAGACATGGCACGACTCACTGCAGATGACATTCGTAAACTCACTCCGGCTGAGCGTCAGAAGAAACTCGAAGATCTCTACAACGAGCTCTCCGAGATTCGAATTCAACATGCGACAGGCGGAGGTACAGAGAACCCATTCAAAATCAGGAACGTTAGGAGAGCCATAGCTAGAATTCTGACAATCGAGAGTGAGATGGAGCGTGAGAGGCAGAAATGAAGATTTCCCCGACACTTCTGACAAGACACGAGATCATCGGTCTTCATGCCCATGTCGTGAGTTCTTCCGATAGCGGGCTTGTGTCCAGAAGAGGCTTTGTCGAGCATGAATCAAGAGAGATGATACACCTGTCGACAAGGACAGGCGTAATCAGAGTGCCGAAGAGTATCTGTGTATTCGACTTGAAGCTCAGTGATTCGACTGTAGTAAGAGTTGATGGGCGTCTGCTGACGGGGACTCCAGATGACAGACTGAAGAAACGCCAGAGTCGGAGATGGTAATCAATGGCAAAGACCAAAGTTCGCAACATCGGGATTCCAAATGTGGAACCGCCTGAGAGAGTCTGTGAGGACTCACACTGTCCGTTCCATGGCAGCCTCCCAGTTAGAGGTGGAGTAAGAGAGGGGATGGTTACGAGTGTAAAGATGCATGGTACCATTACATACCAGCAGGACTATCTCAGTCTGGTCAAGAAGTACGCGAGGTATGAGCGACGAAGATCGAAGAAACATGCGCATCTCCCACCCTGCATTGATGTGAATGTAGGGGACATTGTCAAGACCGTAGAGTGTCGTCCCATCAGCAAGACCGTATCTTGCGTGGTGGTAGGCGTCACAAAAAGGAAGGAGGAGTAGTCGTTGTCGAGAAAGGTAGGACGAGGCATCAGGAAGTTCATGCCAAGAATCGCAAGAGGTCTGCCAATAGGTGCCAAGATTCTCTGTACGGATAACTCAGGAGCACGAGAACTCCAGATAATCACCGTCTTCGGGTACAAAGGGAAACTCCGGAAACTGGGTAAGGCCGGCATAGGAGACAAGGTGAATGTTTCCGTTACCAAGGGGAAGCAAGACCTACGGAAACAGGTCCTGCAGGCCATCATTGTTAGACAAAGAAAACCATACCGCAGACCGGACGGCACATGGATGCAGTTCGAAGACAATGCCGCCGTCCTGATTAAGGCTGGAGGAGAGCCTCAGGGCTCAGAGCTTCGTGGGCCGATGGCAAGAGAAGTGACTCTCAAATGGCCACGAGTAGCGGCTATCGCATCGAAGATAGTGTGAGGTTGAAGAGATGACGAAGAAACCTAGTTCGAAGTCTCCAAGAAAGCAGAGACGACGCGTCTACAAGTCGCCACTGCATGTCCGCAAGAACATGCTGAAATGTAGACTTGATGAGTTCCTTCAGGAAGAATATGGAATGCGTTCTATGGCAATCAAGAAGGGAGACCTCGTCAGAATCATGAGAGGTCAGTTCCGAGACACTGAGGGGAAGGTAACGGCTGTGGATTATCGTGCGATTCGAGTTCATTTAGAGAATGCCACAGTTACACGAGCTGACGGAAAGGAAGCGAACATCCCGATTCATCCGTCAAATCTCATGCTAGTCAAGCTCGAACTTGATGATGATCGAAAGAAACTGCTCGAGAAGAAGACAGTAGAGATTGAGGAGAGTGATTAGATGGCAAGAAGAGGGCAAAAGAGGCACTTGAAGCGATTGCCGGCACCCAGACACTGGCCAATCAAAAGGAAACACGGGAAGTTCGTTACAAAGCCTGTTGCAGGTCCGCATCCGAAGGAGCATTGCCTCACTCTGGCCATTCTTCTCAGGGAAATGCTTGGTTATGCAGAGAACATGCGGGAGATAAAGGCGATTCTCACAACAGGACAGTTGCTGGTTGACGGAAGACCGCGCAAGGATCCTGGCTATCCTATTGGACTCATGGACGTAATAGAAATCAGGGATTCTGGAGAGCGATTCCGCTTGCTTCCTAAGACTCGAGGGGGCTTCCGACTTGTGCCAATTGATGACAAAGAGGCAGCCTTCAAGCTCTGCAGAGTCGAGAAGAAGATGATGATTCCAGGAGGGAAACTCCAGATGACCCTTCATGATGGCAGGAATCTCCTACTGCCTGAAGGAGCCAAGGCGTCTGACTTCAAGACGCTTGATACAGTGAAGTTGTCTTTGCCAGAGCAGAAGTTCATGAAATCATTCCCTCTCGAGAATGGAGCCTACGCAGTAGTTAGTAGGGGAAAGAACATCGGAATCGAGGGCAAGATCCTCGAAGTACAGAAGCGCTTTGGGACGCATGCTAGTACTGTCACACTTGAGGATCCTGAAGGCAATCGATTCCAGACTGCACTCGAGTATGTGTTTGTGGTCGGCAAGAAGACGTCTGAGGTCAGCCTTGATTCGGGAGGAGCTGCAGCATGAGCGTCACACCGAACGAAGGACTCTACCTTGCGGATTGGGAGGCATATCCCATGAAACAGCCCTATATCGCAAAAGTGGTGATTGACATGTGCACGGGTGGCGGAGAACCTCTGAATAGGGGCTCAACCATCTTGGAGCAGCTGACAGGTCAGCTGCCTGTTCAGTCAAGGGCGCGCCAGACAGTCCGTGATTTTGGTATAAGAAGAAAGGAACCAATCGCTGTCCGAGTGACATTGAGAAATGACAGTGCAAGAACCTTCTTGGCACGGGCTCTTCAGGCGAAGGAAAACGTCCTCTTGATACGAAACTGGGACGAGGATGGGAACTTCGCTTTTGGAATCAGTGAACACATCGACATACCTGATGTGTCGTATGACCCTCAGCTCGGAATCCAAGGGATGAACATCACAGTATGTGTTGAGCGTCCTGGATTCAGGGTGAAGCGTAGAAGAAGGAGAAGGACTAAGGTCCCATACAGACACAGACTGACGCCAGAGGAGAGCATGGTCTTCATAAAGAACGATTTTGGCGTCGAGATTCTTGAGAAGGAGCGCGAACGCACGTACTTGTTCTGAGGTGAGCGATGATGAGCACAAAGAAAGAACGTAGCAGAAAGCGCAAGAAGATGGGAAAGGGCAGCAGGAACTGCGTTCGATGCGGGACCCACCAAGCGATAATCCGATCGTATGGACTGAACATGTGCCGTCGCTGCTTCAGAGAAACAGCTGAGAAGCTGGGATTTCGCAAGTATAGTTAACGGAGGCCAAAGAAAGATGACACTACTAGACCCATTGGCTGATGCAATGTCAAGCATCTACAACAGTGAGATAGTTGGAAAGCCTGAGGTGATTGTAGCGCCGGCTTCCAGCCTGATAGAACGTGTGCTGCAGGTGATGCAGACGCAGGGTTACATCGGCGAGTTTGAGCTAATCGATGATGGTAAGGCAGGAAGATTCAGAATCCAGCTCATGGGACGCACCAACAAGTGTGGGGTGATCAGACCACGATTTCCAGTAAAAAGAGATGGATTCGAGAGATTCGAGAAGCGCTTCCTTCCAGCCTATAACTACGGAGTCCTGATTGTGACTACTCCGCGTGGAGTCATGACACATCGCGATGCCAAGAACCTGGGAATCGGAGGAAGACTACTGGCGTTTGTATATTGAGTGGAGGTCCTACAAGATGTCATCGAGTTATGTGTACGAAAAGAGGATTGAGATACCGGGTGATTGCCAGGTCACGCTGGATGCTAAGACCGTCACAATCAGTGGTGCAAAGGGGACCCTCCAACGTGAGTTTCCGGAACCTCAGACGACTCTCAGGATTGATGGAAATGAGCTTGTTGCAACCACGAATATCAACAGGAAGAGAGCAAGAGCACTGGTGGGCACAGCCATCGCACATGTGCGTAATATGCTCATCGGGGTGCAGCATGGCTATACCTACGAGATGAAGATTGTATTCAGTCACTTTCCCATGTCAGTCGAGGTTCAGGGCGATGAACTGCTCATCAAGAACTTCATCGGTGAAAGAGGAGTTAGAAGGGCTAGGCTGATTGGAGACGTCGAGGTGAAGACCACAGAAGATGATGTCATCATCAGTGGAATAGACATAGAGGCGGTTTCTCAAAGTGCCGCAAACATTCAGCTCGCAACCAAGATTCGGGGAAAGGACCGACGTGTGTTCCTTGATGGCATCTACGTGATCAGGAAACGCAAGGGCGAGGAAGTGAAGTCAATAGTCTGAGGAGGCGAGATTCATGTCTAAGAAACCAAAGCTTACTGACGTGCCTGGACTGGGTGTGAAGATGGAGGAGAGACTCGCTAAGGCAGGCGTAAAGACTGTAGCCAAGCTTTCCAAGTCCAAGGCGGACAAGCTAGCAGCCAAGGTCGAGGGGCTGAGCGAGGCGGGCGCAGCAAAACTGATTGCTGCGGCTCAGGAACTGGTTTCTCCACCGCCGGCTGAGAAGCCCAAGAAGAAGCCAGTGAAGAAGAAGGTGAAGGAAGAGAAGCCGAAACCCAAGAGAGAGGAAAAGGCGGAGAAACCCAAAGTCAAACCCAAGAAGAGGAAAAAGAAACCCGAACCGAAGCCGAAACTTGTGAGAGACACGCTCATCAATCAACGACTCCTCCGAATCGCGAAGGAGAAGAGAAAGAAACAACCTAAATTCCGACATGAGCAAGCACACAGATGGACTCGGGTAGGTGACTCTTGGAGAAAGGTTCGCGGAATTGACAGTGCCACACGAGAGAAGCGTAAAGGACGCATAGCGATGGTGTCTTCGGGGTACCGGAAGCCGAAGGCAGTTAGGGGGATGCACCCATCCCGATTCACAGAGGTCTATGTGGAACGGCCATCCGATGTTGAAGGTCTTGACCCTGATATCCATGCAATCCGTATAGGCGCTACAGTCGGTTTGAGAAAACGACAGGAGATTATCCGAAGAGCAGATGCCCTCATGGTGAGAGTCTTGAACCCAGGCGCTCCTGAGACCGTCGTTGAGGAGGACCTCTTCACAGATCTTGAGGGGTTGGAGGTGGACTAGAAATGAAGCTGAGTACCCAGAAAAGGCTCGCGGCAGGCGTGATGAAGGTAGGAACGTCTAGAGTCTGGATAGACCCTCAGTTCGAAGATGAAGTGTCACTTGCAATTACGAGAGAGGACATCAGGCGTCTTGTGGATGAAGGAGCCATCCAGAAGAGACAGAAGCTAGGGGTTAGCAGAGGAAGAGCGCGCTACATTCTGAAGCAGAAACGGAAGGGTCAGAGGAAGGGTCCTGGAAGGAAGAAAGGCAAGCACACGGCGAATCTATCCAAGAAAGACCGGTGGATGATGAAGATCAGACCGATGCGGCGAGAGCTCACAAGACTGAGAGGCGAAGGCAGGATAACCCGGAGTGTGTATCGAGACCTCTACCTGAAGGCCAAAGGAAACGCATTCAGAAACACGGCTCACCTTCGTACCTATATCAAGGAACACAAGCTGGAGGCGAAGAAGAAGCGATGAAAGAAGGTCCTACATACAGAGTGAAGTTTCGGAGACGTCGAGAAGGGAGGACCAACTACTACAGGCGACGTAGGCTCCTCCAGTCTGGAAGTCCGCGATTGGTCGTAAGAAAGACAAACACTCGAGTGATAGTACAGTTGACAGAGGCCAAAGTGATTGGAGATTCTACAGTTGCCGCGGCTGTTTCTTCGGAGCTGAGCAAGTATGGGTGGGATGCCGGCACCGGGAACCTACCTGCTGCATACTTGACAGGACTACTGGCAGGGCTGAGAGCCGATGCTAGAGGTCTCAAGCATGCGGTGTTGGATGTCGGTTTGCATCCACCAGTTCGCGGTTCGAGATTGTACGCAGCATTGAAGGGAGCCCTGGATGCGGGCATGGACATACCGCACAATCCAGACGTGCTTCCTGATGAGGCGAGACTCTCAGGAGAACACATCGTTGCAGCATACAAGCACTTCAGTGAGAACCATTCAGAGGGGCATCACTTCAGTGCTCTAGGAAAGAAGAAGACCACTTTGACAGCAATCCCGACCCAGTTCAAGAAAGCAAAACAGGCAATGCTTGCAATTCCAAAAGCGGAGTTGAAGAAGAAGAAGCCTGCAGCAAAGAAATCCAAGGCGGCTCAGAAGAAGCTGGCAAAGAAGAAGAAGGAGAAACCTCTCGAGAAACCTCCTCGTGCCACGCCAAGGAAGCCGAAACCCAAGAAGCTCATCTCTAGAGGCAAGGGGAAGAAGGGCAGAAAAGGTGGGACGAAGAGATAGGAGTTGACTTGTGATGAGTAGAAGACAACGCCGAGCACCACGACGTCAGGAAGCGAGTCCCCTTGATGACTGGGTTCCTAAGACTGGTCTTGGGAAACTTGTCAAGGAAGGCCATATCAACAACATTGAGGAGATATTCCTCAACAACTACGTAATCCGTGAACCAGAGATAATTGATGTTCTGATCCCAGAGCTTCGGCAAGAAGTCGTAGATGTGAGCATGGTCCAAAGGCAGTCAGACAGCGGTCAGCAGAAGAGCTTCAGAATTACTGTCGTCGTCGGAAACGGAGAAGGAGTCATTGGAATTGGAATCGGAAAGGCTCCAGAGTTTGTACCAGCCGTACGTGCCGCTGAGGCAAGGGCGAAACTGAACGCAACTGTGTTCCGGAGAGGATGCGGGTCTTGGGAATGTAGATGTCATGACCCACACAGCATCCCGTTTCAGACCAAGGGAAGATCAGGGTCTGTTTCCGTTACCCTCCGTCCAGCTCCAAAGGGAACTGGACTGGTTACTGCTGACGTTGGCAAGATAGTCTTGCGAATTGCAGGGCTTCATGACGTATGGTCCGTTACCAAGGGGCGTTCAAGGACTTCGTCAAACTTCGCGAAAGCCTTTGTAGATGCCCTTACACAGACCTATAAGATGCTGCCTCCACAAGAGTGGATATCTTCAGGGGTGTCAGAAGAATGAGTTCAGAAGGGATGGTCATTTTGGCAGTCCGCGTCAGAGGGCAAGTAAGCGTTCGTCCACAGATAGAGGACACTCTTAACAAGCTTCTACTGGGAAGGCTACATCAGGCAAGAGTCCTGAAACTGAGTCCAAGCCTTCAGGGGATGATTACGAAAGCAAAAGACTACATCACCTGGGGAGAGATCGATGCGGAAACCATGGAATTACTTCTATCGAAGCGAGGTCGACTCCCAGGCAATAAGAGGCTTGACGATGGATATGTAAAGAAGAACTCGAGCCACAGCACGGTTAAGGCACTTGCCAAGGCAATAACGGAGGGCAAGGCTTCTGTTGATGACGTCGCGGATTTGAAGCCAGTCTTTAGGCTTTCACCCCCACGGAAGGGATATCGAGGAAAGAGGCATCTACCCGTGGGAATGGGAGGAGTAACCGGTTACAGGGGAGCCGAAATCAACAACTTAGCACGCAAGATGATATGAGGTGATATGAGTGAGTTGGGACGACCCGTTTGATGATTCTGAGGACCCACGAAAAAAGATTCGTAGATGGTTTGGCGACTTCCTCCCCGAGGATGTCTTCGAACAGATAGATGAGATGATGAGGCGTATGATGGAGGAAATGAATGAAGGCACCATGTTTGACATGAAGTCTCTCGAGGATTTCATGAACCAACATCCTGATGGCGCGAACCCATTTGTGTTTGGATTCTCGATGCGTATTGGACCAGATGGCAAGCCTATCATTCAGAGATTCGGCAATGCTCCAGGTCCTGACGGGGCCAAGATGACCCCTCAACTGGAGCCTTTAGTTGACATAATCGAGGAAGGCGATGAGATAATCGTTGTTGCTGAGCTCCCTGGAGTTGAAAAGGATGAGTTAAAGGTCCGCGTCAAGGGACAGACGCTCACAATTGATGTCAACAACCCTCAGAGGCCTTATCACAAGGAACTCGAACTGCCAGCCAAAGTCAGCAAGGAAGAAGCGAAGTCCTCAATGAGGAATGGAGTTCTAGAAGTGCGCCTAAAGAAGGTTTGAGAAAGGAGAGAACCGCCATGCAGAAACGACGACCCAAGAAGATTACCAAGATGCGAGGAAGAAGGTCAGCCGGATACGGTTTCAGCGCGGGCCATAGAGCTTCGGGCCAGAGAGGAGGCAAAGGAATGGCGGGCTCAAAGAAGCATCACTACATTAAGGTCATGCAGGAGAACCCTCGATACTTTGGGAAGTGGGGTTTCAGGAGACCTCAGAAACTCATCGAGGGTCTTGTTGTAGTCAATATTGGTGATATCGACGAGGCATTGGAGAGACTTGTCGAGAGAGGTGGGGCGACCAAGAAAGGACACACGTACACTGTTGATGTTTCTGCCATTGGCATAGACAAGATACTTGGTTCTGGAAAGGTCACTCAGAAGATTGACCTAGTAGGGGTCAGAGCAATCTCGGCTAGGGCACGTGAGAAGGTACTTGAGAAAGGCGGTTCTATAGATCTGGAGAAAGAGGCGTAGCAGGCCTCCAACTCGTTCTCCTTAACATTCGGGCTCACAACATACACTGTAGAACCCTACACATGAACCACTATCTTTAAAGGTGAAGCCAAACTGGCAGCCAAGAAAACTTACCCGCAGGAGACTTCGATTTGCCGTCTGCATTCCTTAGGGCTCTTTCACCATTCGTACGGGTGATGCCAGAGGTAAAGGCACCTGATCGAGAGGTGTCCTTCCGTGAGAAGATGGTATGGACGGCTGTAATCCTCGTACTCTTCCTTCTCATGTCACATATCCCCCTGTACGGTGTTAATCCGACGGTTGGAACTGACTATCTATGGGCTCTGCGAGTGATTCTCGCAAGTACAAGAGGATCTCTGATGGAGCTCGGGATAGGGCCGATAGTCACTGCAGGTCTGGTCATGCAGCTTCTCTCGGGCTCGAAGATTATCGATGTCGACTTCGGTGACCCTGAGGACAGAGCAATGTTCACCGGAGGCCAGAAAGTCCTAGCCATGATCATGACGGCCTTCCAGGCCATCGCCTACATAGTTGGCAATGCATACGGCCAACTGGGACCTGAGGCCGCACTGATAGTGTTCATGCAGCTACTCCTGGCGGGAATAATCGTTATCCTCATGGATGAGCTCATCCAGAAGGGATGGGGACTCGGTTCTGGCGTGTCACTCTTCATCATGACCAACGTCGCCGGCCAAGTAATGTTCAACATGCTGAACTTCGTCGATTTGGAATCTGTGCCGCTTGGCAATCCCACCAACCTTCCCAAGGGCATCATTGCTGCCCTTCTTGCAAACACGCTGCGGTTCTTTGGAATCGGGACTGATGTCGGTCCATTCGCTCCCTGGCAATGGCTATTGATTCGAGATGGCTTCAGCCCTAGCCTGTTCACGTTGACTGTGACCCTGATCATCGTGTTCGGTGTCATATGGATGGAAACCGTGAGAGTGGAAATACCCCTTCAATATGCCAAGTATAGAGGAATGAAGGCCAGATACCCAATCAAGCTACTGTATACCTCAAACATCCCTGTGATTTTGGCTCAGGCATTATTCGCCAACGTCCTGTTCTTCGGGCAGATTATCTATACGAACTTCAACTCAACTGGGACAAACCCCCTGCTGAATTGGATAGGCATCTTCGAACAAGACCCAGATAGTGCTCGTATGATTGCCACATGGGGACTTTCTCGGTATGTCACACCACCGCAGGGACTGTTTGCTCTATTCCTTGAGGAGGACGGCCTCATCCATGTGTTTGTCTATGCGGCCTTAATGATCTTGCTCTGTTGGGGGTTCAGCAAGGTCTGGGTTGACATTTCGGGTATAGCTCCGAGAGACGTGTCCCGCCAGCTCCTGAACTCTGGCTACATCGTGCCCGGTTTCAGGAGAAGCGAGAAAGTACTGGAGCGCCTCTTGGACAGGTATATACCGATAGTTGCCAGCCTTGGTGGATTTCTGGTAGGAATTCTCGCTGCGGCCGCAGATGTCGCAGGAGCCTTAGCTAGTGGTACGGGCATTCTGCTGATGGTTTCAATCATCAAGCAGTACTATGAGCAGATAGCCAAGGAACAGCTAGCGCAGATGGGTGGCGAAGGCGTAGCAGGACTTCTTGGAATCCTCTAGAGTGTGGGCGAGAACACCCCTGGCCACACACTCTCTCGGACTTGGTTCGAACCGAGGTCATGACGATTGGAATTGAGGCAAACCTAAAATGGGCGAATGCTTCCTCCAGTGGGTCTGAGAGAAGGAAAGGAGAATCGCTGGGGTTTCGCACAATGGTGTCAAGCAAGGTTAGGTATGGGCTACCCTCATTGTTCTTTGTTGTCGGCGTCTGGGCCGCTGTCCAGATAATAGTAGGTGTGACATCTGCTGCTGAAACCTCTGACATTCTTACGGTCTGGGGGGGGTCTGCCTATGAGGACATAATCTTTGTCATAGCTGTAGGACTGCCGATACTTCTCCTAGAATACGCTGGGCTTGCAGTTCCTATGGCAATTGTGTTTTTGGCCATTGCTCGAAACTACAAACGCGCCTCCTATGAGATGAACATCATGAACATTGGCACCGAATTTGGTGGTGTTCGGATGATTCGCAGGGCTGTGGCACCCGCCCTATTCAGTGTCAGCACATCGGAGTTCCTGAAGGGTTGGATTCAGAGCAGTGTCTTCGCGCTCTCCGATGTGCCAGCTGCAATGACGGCAATGTATGACATCTCGTTGACCTTGATTGCTTCACTACTCTTCTTGGTGGTGGCACTTCCACTCTTTTCAGCAACGTGGGTATTGAACGACGCGGGAATTGTCACCCATTTGAAGGAAGACAAGATGAGAATACGTCAGTGTCCTGACATGCAAGGAGTGGGCCGTTGGGTCGGAAACACATTGGGTGGATACGCGCTAATAGCGTTCCCTCTGGCTATGTTCGTGACCCAGTTCTGGGATCCTTATGTGCTCCAAATGCGAGAACCTACACCATCGAATCTTCTGACCAGCTTCCTTTGGATTCTAGGGCTGCCACTTCTGGTCATGGCGTTCATCATGCCTGTAGTTGCTGTCAACGAGGTATCACAGAAGAGAATCAGAAAGCGACTCACAGCGTATGCGGTTCGTCTAGGTGCAACAGTGGTACTCAAGAGGAGGGTAGAGAAGGTTGACAAGCCGGAGGTACTCGTGAAGAAGAGGCCAAAAGAGCTAGCTGAAGGTATTCTTGAAGCGGAAGAGGTTGTTGAGATTGTGACCTCGGCCAAGGGAGTAAAAACATACAAGCGGAAAGAAGAGAAGAAGAAGCCAGCCAAGAAGAAACAATGACCTTCCGACTTCTAAGGTGATTGCGGTTGGGGACTAGGGAGAAAGTCTTCGCTTACATCACCAAGGGTAATCGCCTACTAGTCTTCACAGAACGTGGGTTCGAACGCTTTGGCCTTCAGGTTCCGGCTGGGTCAAGGAAGAAGGGGGAGCCGCTTGAGCTAGCTGTGCTACGAGAAACCAAAGAAGAAACTGGGCTGAAGTCCCTCAGGCTCATCAAGCATCTAGGCACTGTTGATGTGGAGCAGGCCGAGTATGGACTCGATGAAACGCACAAGCGCTACTTCTTCCATCTGGTCTGTGAAGAAGAAACTCCTGAGTCATGGAGTCATGTGGAATCAGATCCAAGCATAGTCCAAGAGAACACACCCGAAACCATTGTCTATGACATTCATTGGATTCCTTTGTCAGATGACATTTCAAATATGGCGAATGGGCATGACGAGTTTCTGGAGAATCTCCGCGGCAACTTTGAGCAGTGATTGAGTTGGCGAGGTATTCTAGCCCACGTTAATGGTTCCACAACTTGGGCATACAACCTCTTCTCCGAACTCAGGTGCGTCGGGAAGGGAAAAGCCACAGTAGGCACAGCGTGCAGTAGTCAAGCCGTCCGACCGGAGCTTCTTGGCGGCCATGATTGCACTCGCTGAAACGAATGTATCCTCTGAGGGATCGAACTTTCCCTCGACTAGTCCGCTTCCCACAAGAGTGAATACGAGTTCTCTGGTATCCTCGACTGATAAGTCAGAGTACTCTGTGAGATCAGACATGGATATCTTTGACACGCTTCTTAACACGCCTAAGACCCTTGTGCGAACAGTATCAGTAATACTGACTAAGGAGCTGACGGGTTCAGTTACTACCTCCGTGGAGGCGCTCATACTCACCAGCCCCAATATTGCGCCCCTAGCCCTATGTTCTTCGGGAACGTAGATCAACCTCAAAGGGTTGTTTGATACATCGATTTCTCTCAAATATGCGCAAGACGCTAGCGGTCGGAGATCAAGAGTGTGAAGACGATTGTGTTCGAGACGCAGTATATTCAGGCGTACACAGTTGCTCAATGGAGATAAATCGATTTCGCTGAGCTTATTGCCATTGAGGTGGACTTCATGCAACTTCCAGCATGCAGCTACCGGTGACAAGTCAATGGAGATGATATCTTTATAGGCCAGATAGAGATCTTTGGCATCTGGGGAGAGCTTCTTTGTCTTCTCTCCGTGCCTGCTCAGGTACGTTACTTGGACATAATCCACGCGAACGCGACCCCCATTCTGGTCAAAGATTCCCGTGAAGGACTATTAAGATTCCTGTTCAGTCAGAAGAAGGCGTTACACTCAGTAGTGTGTCATACGGATGTCCATCAGATACTTGCGCCTCTCTTTCTCACCAGGGCCTACAGAACCTATATAACTAGTAGAGTGGGACCAACCGCAAGTTCTGCGAAAGGCAAGAGGTGGTCGACCTCATGGCGGAAACAAGGAATGTGGTTATTGTCACCGGTATCCCAGGAGTTGGCAAAACGACTGTGATTGATACTGCCGTTGAGATGGTCAAGAGCCAACACGGAGAAGAGGTACGAATACTGAACATCGGCACTGAGATGCTTGAGGTTGCCGTGGAGAAGGGGCTCATAAAGGACAGAGACGAGTTGCGAAAGATGCCCACAGCCAGACAGCGAGAAGTTCAGAGATTAGCCGGAGAGTCAATCGCAAGGAAAGCGAAGACGGCCAGGATCATCGTTGACACACACACGCTCATACAGACCAAGAATGGCTTCCTCATAGGACTACCTGAGTGGGTCGCCAAACCGCTTCAACCCAAGACTGTTGTCCTCGTTGAAGCGGACCCAGAGAAGATTGCTAGTAGACGGAGCTCTGACGAAACACGGACACGAGATGAGCAGATTGTAGACGAGATTGACACGCATCAAAGAATGTGTCGAGCCGCTGCAGTTTCTGTGGGAACCATCACAGGTGCAACCGTTAGAGTGATCAAGAACCGAGAAGGAAAGGTAGAAGAGGCGGCCACCGAACTGGCATCAACGCTTATGGAGTAGGAAACAGATGCAGGATCCATTTGGCGACTTTATGGCTTGGTTCAACATCGCCTTCGCCTTATTCAAGACTCCGCCCTTTGCGGCACTCTTCATAATGGTGATTTCACTCAGCATAACAACTGTAAGCAACCTAGCAATGAAGCGGTTTTCCGATATGCGCAGGTTGCACAGATACCAGGCAGAGATAAAGCAATACCAAGAGATGCAGAAGGAGGCTGAGAAAACTCAGAACGAGAAACTCATGAGGAAAGTGAAGCGACGAAAGGCATACATTGAGAGAATCCAACGTGAGATGTTGACTCAGAGATGCAAACCTTCACTGATGTTCTTCATCCCGTTCATATTGTTGTTCACTGTTCTTCGAGCTTTCTACTTCATTATTGATGATCCTATCACTGGTGCAGGGCACGATCAGGTCGTAGCAGTCATCCCATTCAGCGTTCACAAGCTCCTGCCGTTTCTGACTGGGTGGCTGGGTGTTCCCACAGCCTATGGTTTTGGGATGACCTTCTTCGGGTTCTACATGATGGTGGGACTTGGACTAGGACAGGTACTCCAGAGAATAATGGGAGTCTCATTGACATAGCAAGTCCCAAGTAACCGCACACCGGTTTCCTTAAAAGAGAAGACCGAGGGCTCAGAGGAAAAGCCACTGACCGCGATTAGGTGAGGTCTATGCCACGTCCCGGCCAACTAACAAGAGGAAGAGCAAATCGCAGTAAGAAGACACCTGGCGGTAGGCTTGTCGTGCATCGTGAGAAATCCTACAGGGCCAGAGGCACCTGTGCATTGACTAGCAAGCAAATGCAGCTTCCGAAAGGAGCCAAGCAGGGACGGGTTGGAAAATCCAGCCATTCCTCAAAGAGACCCAATCGTCCATATGGTGGCTATGCCACTGCCAGAGCAACACGACGCGGCATAATCCGCAAAGCGCGAGAATAGCAAGATGAAGCGCGTTGTGACCATTGGTGGTCTTCACGGGACGGGGAAGAGTTCCGTGGCAGACAGGATCTCAAAGGAGTTCAAACTCAGAAGAGTTTCTGCGGGCATCATATTCCGCAATCTAGCTGCTGAGAGAGGGCTTACTCTCGAGGATTTCAGCAGAGTAGCTGAACAAGACGAGGAGATAGACAGACTCTTAGATGAAAAACTGAGGGTGGAAGCTGAGAAGGGGGATGTCGTAGTAGACGGCCAGTTGGCCGCTTGGATGGCGGGAGAAAACGCGGACTTCAAGATTCTCCTGACTGCTCCACTGGACGTTCGCATCAAGAGAATCTCTGAACGCGATGGCACTGACTATGAGTATGCAAAACGAGAAACAATTGCCCGAGAAGGCAGCGAGAGCGCTCGGTACAAGGAGTTCTACGGAGTCGAGATTAACGACCAGTCAATCTACGACCTGGTTCTCAGGACAGACAGATACGACCTCGATGGTGTAGTCAGGATTCTAACCACAGCAATTCGGACTTTCTTTGAGCAGAACGAAGTATAGTAGGAAGCGCAACGCTGATATGCCAATCAGTGGTCGACATCCTGTTTCTCCCAGTCCAATGGGATGAGACCGTGAGGCGACTTGCGGCCTCAGCTAGACCGAGGACCGGCGAGGTGCTAGGAAATGACTCTGTATAATATAGGACGCGTGTGCGTAAAGACAGTTGGACGTGAAACTGGAAGCTACTGTGTCATAGTCGATGAGATGGAAGGCAGATTCGTTGTAGTGACAGGACCAAAGCATGTGAGTAGCGTGCGAAGGCGCAAATGCAACATTCGACATCTGGAACCTCTGGAGATGGAGATTCCCATAGAGAAGGGTGCCGATGATAGCGCGGTGGAGAAGGCACTGGAAGATGCTGGACTGAAAGAGAAGTTCAAAGAGAAGATCAGACTACCTCAGTAGTCAGCTCTGATTGTAGGGCGGCCCTTGGGGGATAGAACATGAAGGGCCTTCTGCCATCAGACTCACCCCGAGAAACAATACTGAAGTCGAGTGAAACGACAAATCCAGACTATGGTTATTCATCATTGGAGAACCTCCCGATTGAATATCTACTCAACAACAGTGTTATCGTGCTCGACAAGCCGTCAGGTCCAACAAGCCACGAGGTGGCCACATGGGTGCGCAGAATCCTGAACGCTTCTCGCGTAGGTCATGGAGGTACTCTTGACCCAGCAGTCACCGGAATACTTCCGACGGGTGTGGGCAATGCCACGAAAGCGATGCGGGCGCTGCTACCAGCAGGGAAAGAGTATGTATGTCTGATGGAACTACATGGCCTAGCAGAAGAAGATGAAGTACTTCGTATCTTAAACGAGTTCGTGGGCAAGATCTATCAAAGACCACCTCTCAGGTCTTCTGTGAAGCGAGTTCTTAGAGTGAGACAGATTTACTACAACGAGGTGCTTGAAGTCAAGGGCCGTCTTGTGTTGTTCAAGGTAGGCTGTCAGGCTGGAACATACATTCGTAAGCTTTGCTTCGACATAGGAGAGGCTCTAGGTGTGGGAGCCAGCATGAGAGAACTCAGACGGACTCGTGTCGGGTCGCTTCGTGAAGACAAACACCTCTGCTCGCTCTACGACCTCAAGGATGCGTATCACTTCTGGAAAGAGGACGGCGAGGAAGGTGAACTGAGGAAGTACCTGCTCCCAATAGAGTCTGCACTGGGCCACTTGCCATTGGTACATGTACGTGATAGTGCCGTTGACGCCATCTGTCATGGGGCGAATCTTGCCGCTAGTGGAGTTGTGAGTCTTGACGCTGGAATCAAGAAAGGCGAGCTTATGGTCCTGAGCACAATGAAGGGAGAGGCCATTGCCATAGCCAAGAGTGCCAAGACCTCAGACATGATAGCAAAGGCAAAGAGTGGAATCGTAGCTACGACCGAGAGGGTCTTGATGGAGAGAGGGCGCTATCCTCAGATGTGGAGGAAACGTTCGTCAGAAGATTAGAAACAATGCACGAACTGACCAGCTTTTTATGCAAAACTCTAGAATTATTACTGGCTCTGGAGCAAGAGCGCGACTGACGGTACTCATCTTCAGAGGTGAGAGCTGAGGAAGCTCCCAACTACGCGTCGACGCCGGTCCTGTGCGAACAGGGAGGTGAGAGCCTCGCTCTGGGAACAGAAACGACACCCCCGAGCTAGAGATGACAAGGATACAGCATCTGAAGCTGTTGAGGACTAGTTCGGACGGGATGAAACGGCCCATCACCGGGTAGCAACTCCAAGAATACACCTGCGATGTGTCGGCCTGAGGTGTAGGGTAGGAGGCTTAGTCTGATGTCGCGAAGCTCCTCTCTGGTAACGGATTGGAGCAGAACAGAATTGGGGCTATTCCTTGCACCAGAGCCAGCCCCATCCTTTTCACACTCTCAATAGAACTGAACCTATTTCCTGTGCTTGACTAGTCCTTCTGGCCATTCATGGTTTTCCATGGTCCTTTCTGCAACGAGTTCAACAGTGTCTGTTTGAAATCTAGTCAGCTTGCCACAATTGAGAAGCGGTGTGATGTCCAGCTGTCTTAAATTAGCACCAGAAATCATAATGAAATCGAGCTCATTGCAATATCCTAAAGGTGTGAGGTCTAGCTCATTCATCATATTACTATGTATTGTGATCACTTTCAATAAAGGACACGAAGACAAAGGAGTGAGCTCCAACTTCTCCATCTCGCCATCTACATTCAGCGCTTCGAATTTCTCGCAGGCTGAAAGTGGCTCAAGGTCAACTGATGTAAGGCGGTTTCCAGACAGCTCCAGGTACTCAAACTCTTTGCAATGGCGGAGGGGCTCCAGATCGATGTGGGTCAACCTGTTGTCCATGAGGTTCAGTTCTCGCAAATGATGGCAAGATCTCAAAGGTGACAAATCCAATGTTTCGATTCTGTTATTCCACAGATTCAATTTCTCTAAACTAGCGCAAGGAGAGAGTGGTGAAAGGTCAATTTCGGTCAATCTGTTCTGACTGAGGTCTAGTACCTCAAGACCAGGGAGGGAGCTGAGGGGGGACAAGTCGATGCTGTCGAGTTTTCTCCCTCGAAGTATACTCCCTGTGTCATTTGAGTCCGAGGGAATAGCTGGCAAAAGTAAACCCAGTTCTTCCGCACTGAGGTGCAGTTCGGACTTCACGCTGTCTTCAATCTGATTACTATTGAATACGAAGTGCCGTATTGCTATCAAGTGTCCAATTAGAACCAATGATGCGGTAAGAATTGCAGTCCGTTCAACGCCATAAAGGATTAGTGAAAGAGGGCCCATACTGACAAAGATAATGATGAGTATATAGCTGTCCCAAAACATAGCGTGAAGAGGATAGTCTTCGAACCTTCTGGTATTGGCGATAGTGAATCCGAGCCCGATGTTCACAGCAGTAAGGAAAGAAACTGATAACCGTTCAAGAGCTGAGATGTTGTTTGGGACTAGCTGAGATGATAACACGTTGAAGATGAAGAGAAAGGCCGTTGTTACAGTAATGAACACCAAGATGCTACGTTTACTAATCTCCACAAGAATGCCCAATTGAATCTGGCTGCGTGGAAGCTTAAACCTGTACAATGGTAGTGCTATGGGACCTTTGCATACCTCACCTACTCTTCACGAGTGTGTTCACTCATGATCTCCCTTTGAACCTGTACAACCTCACTACTATTACTACATCCTGCATAGGCATCCAACCATACGCGATTCAGTGTGATGAAAGAAGGCCCCCATTTGAACACAGACAACAACTCGTCTGCCTCATCGACTAGTCCAAGTATGTAAAGTGCGGCAGCCAGTGCCTCAGCAGTGGAGAGTTTCACCGGTTTGTAGGTATTGATGGGATTTGCAGCTAAGAGATACGGGAGAGACCTCTGTGCACCCGCTCTAGATGCTGCAAAGATCTCCTCCGCCCTTTTCCATGAACAGTCGAGTGCGACTAGACCAGAACGTAGAACCGAGTTTCTGTCTGATGGAGAAAAGGCAACCTTGGAAACCGGATTCAGTACCACAGATCCAGATGGAATTCGTCGGAAACTGCGTACTATGCTTGCCTTTTTCATTCTACCAAGTCGAGTTCCGGTGCACTTTCTGGGATCGCATTGTCCGGCATGGTAGACTAGAATTCGGGGCTCGCTCGCGTTTCCATGGTCCATAACGATTTGAAGTACCAGACACAACAGATTTCAGGTTTCCCATTGTCCACCACATCAGTGGTACAAGGTGATACGCTTCTCTCCCGGTGACTCGTGCGAAACATGTGGTCTAGAAACATCCGAATTGAAACGGTGCGAGATGTGCCAAGCATTTGTCTGCAGTAAATGCGCTTCAGAGCACGAAGGTATCTGCCTCACTTGTCAGGAGGCCCGATGCAGCATCTGCGATGAGTATCTATCTTCGCGAGCCTGCAATCGGTGCGGCAGGTTAGTGTGCGAAGATCACGGTGTCAAAGAGGGAGAGGCGACCATCTGTGATGTCTGTCGGACGAGCTAGGTATGAGTGTCGAATCAATTCATGTTGGGATGGACGATATAGATAGTCCAGAAGGTGGGTGTACTACCCATTTCGCCAGTCTGGTTGTTGAACGGCTCTCCACATTGGGAGCAAGATGGTCTGACTATCCAAACCTGATTCGACTCAATCCGAACATTCCCTACAGGACACGTGGGAATGGAGCAGTGGCAATCAGATTAAGTATTGATACAGCAGAAGTAGATGGAATTCTTCCTCTTGTAGAGGAAATGGTAAGAGAATACTCCGAAGAAGACTATCCAAACACAAATCCAGGAGTGGTGCTTGTAGGAGGCAAGATCCCCACGGCCGTACAGAGCTTCTCCGCACGCGCAATGTGGAGAACAATTCCAGTAAGTGTCGCAGACAGACTCCTGAAAGAACACTCCATAGACCACATCAGAAGAGGCAATGGGCGAGGTCTTGTGGGTGCCATTGCGGCGGTGGGCAATCGGCTTGAGTATGACCACACATACGAGCTTATTGCTTATCGCGCGGTCGAGTCAACGTCGGAACCGAGAGGTGTTGATGAGCAGTCCGTAGTAGAAATGGACCAGAGAATGGAGGGCAGGCTGTTCTCCAATGTAGATCCGGTAACAAGAAGAGCCCTTATTGTCCCGCGTGGTCCAGATCCGGTATTGTACGGAATCAGAGGAGAACGCGTAGAGGACGTCCTAGAAGCTTCATCCTATGTGAAGAGCGAACAGTCGGTCGACAGAATGATGGCATTCAGGACCAACCAAGGAACTGGCGCCCACCTGATGCACTGTGTGTATGTTTCAGATTTGCGACCTTACATGGCCGCTATTGTACATGGGGTTATTGATAGAAGACCCAAGACCACTGAGGGGGGACATGTTGTGTTCAGCGTAGGTGACTGTTCTGGACGGGTTGATTGCGCAGCTTATGAGCCCACTGGGGAATTCAGAACAGTAGTGCTGAAGCTTGAGAAGGGAGACCAAGTCCTAGTCCACGCAGCCGTTCGGCCCCCTGCAAGAACTCATGGACTTACTCTCAATGTTGAAGGGCTAGAGATTGTTAGACTTGCAGAGGTTTGCCGTGAATCCAATCCCGTGTGTCCTCATTGCTTCAAGAGAATGAAAAGCGCTGGCAAGGGGCAGGGATACAAATGCTTCAGTTGTGGCTTCAAGGACCGGGAGGGTACAAAGACAAAGACTCTCGTGGACCGTACACTTGAAGAGAAAGTGTATCTTCCTCCTCCTAGAGCACAGAGGCATCTTACGAAACCATTGGCTAGACTTGGCAAGAAGAACAAAGGAGTACCGGACAGATTAGTCGGCAGATGGTATAGGTTCTGACAGCAATGTGTCAAACGGACTTGAACTAGACCCTTCTACCACGGCGGCCGCCTCGCTTCCGCGTACCGTCATGGGGAATAGGAGTAACTTCGTCGATGATTCCAATTCTGAGACCTGCTCTACTAAGGGCACGAATAGCTGCCTGCGCACCCGGACCAGGGGTCTTGGGTCCACTACCACCAGGAGCACGCACGCGTATGTGTATTCCATAGATGCCCTTGTCCTTGGCCTCCCTCGCAGCTTGAAATGCAGCCTGCATAGCGGCATGGGGTGAGGACTCGTTGCGGTCGGCCTTCACCATCATTCCACCGCTGTAGCGTGCTATTGTTTCTGCACCAGTGATGTCGGTAACGTGGACAATGGTATCGTTATACGATGCAAATATGTGGGCAATTCCCCACCTGCTGCGTTCGTCGCTCTTACTCATAGTTGGACACCTCAGTCTTGACCTTCAATATCGCCCGTTTTGGATTCATCGTCTTCGGTGGCATCAACGGCCAAGTCTGCCACCTCCACGGCCGCAACTGCTTCGGCCGCTATCCTTTGAGCTGCTGCAGAAGCGGCTATCCTCGCGGGATGTGATTCGTCATTGAGTGGAGATCTTTCTACGTAAGCCATGCGCTGCTCCTCTTCGAGAGTGATCAGCCTCCCAGGGGCGCTGACTTTCGCCCCATCCAAGGCAATGTGACCGTGCGTCACAAGCTGACGCGCATGGTAGGCGGAACTTGCCATGCCCTTACGAAAGACTATCGTCTGTATTCTACGCTCAAGGAGGTCCTCTAGCGTTAGGTCAAGAACACCGTCCAAAGTGCGCTCCCCGGTCAGGACCCCCAGTCGAGACAGCTTACCCAAGAGTTCACGTTCAAGTGTAGCCCTCTCTGCTTCAGTCAATGCAAGCAAGTTTCGAGCTTGTCTTCTATACCGAGACAGCTCGGTTCTGTGCTTCCATAGTTCCTTCTTATTGCGGAGACCATAGGAGCCTATCAGCTGGAGTTCGCTCTCGAATCTCTCGCTATCAAAGGGACGCTTTGGCGTCACGTACTTCTTCTTCTGTCGACGAGGATCTCCCATTCTCCAACTACCTCACACTATTGCTTAGTCTTCTTTCTAGAAACACCAACGGCTACGCCACCGCGCCCAGTCGTTCGCGTGTGCTGTCCTCGAACCTTCAGACCTTGGCTATGCCGGACACCTCTCCATGATCTGATGCGCTTAAGACGATCAACGTCGCTCCTGTGGGCAAACTCTAAGTCAGGACCGGTAAGGTGAAGCATTCTCCCACTCATCCGATCTCGTGGCCTGTTTACGTACCAGTCTGGCATGCCAGCTGCCACCGGGTCCTTGATAATCTTCTCTATCATCGAAATCTGGGCCTCTGTCAGATATCCCAGCCTGCTGAGAGGGTCAAGGCCCGCTTTTGTCAAGACTGCTTTCGACAGTCTAAGGCCTACACCGCTGACACGAGTTAGACCTTGGAGCAGATTCTCCTGGCCATCGATGTCGCGGCCTGCAATTCGAACGATATGTCGATAATCTTCGGACATGGTGTACAACCTCATTCTGACTCGTCTGAGGCTAGTTCGCCTCTTGGGGATGCCTTATAATCATTCCCATAAAGACTTGGAGAGTTCTGGTGATGTTCCAGAGATTCTATACAGACGATGAACAGCTGAAGGTCTACTCAGGCCCGTTCCGCCACACTATCAGGTCAGCTATTTCCTCCTCCACCTTGAAGCCCAGTGACTTGTA
>SMTZ1_10000987_pt1 | contig 31127 bp, 34 predicted proteins | sample DeeMarSWOR136_30_FD_25667 | JGI IMG/M metagenome (IMG submission 25667) | reverse complement strand
TCGGCGTGCTGATCTACGGCGGCGTGGGCATGGCAACAGTGTTGCTGGGCGGCGCTTACCTCGACTACGACATGCTCAATCCGGCCGATCCACCCGCCGGTCAGACTCTTGGCATCATCCTGGTTGAAATTGGCGTCGGCATTACGGTGAGCGCCGTTATGATCACACTATTCAACGAGCTCGCGCGCGCGGTACGGCGCTGACGCCATGGACTGGATCGGTCACTACAACTACTGGATCTACGTGGTGCTGATGATGATCGGTTTCTATGCCGTCATCGCCAAACCGAACCTGGTGAAAAAAGTCATCGGGCTCGGTCTGTTTCAGACCGCGGCGTTCTTGTTCTACATCTCGATCGGCATGGTCGACGACGGTACCGCGCCGATCGTATGGGGGCATGCCGTTCGCTATTCAAACCCGTTGCCACACGTGTTGATCCTCACTGCCATCGTTGTCTCCGTGAGTACCATGGCAGTGGCGCTGGCACTGGTCGTCGCGATTCATCGCGCCCACGGCAGCATCGAGTCCAACCTCATTGACGGGTCGCCCCCAAAGAAGCACGAATGATCGGCGACAACTTGCCGGCCCTGATCGTCGTCATTCCGCTGCTCGGCGCCGTCATCGCGCCCCTGCTCGGTCGCGGTCAAGGCCCGTGGTGGCTCGCCACCGTGGTCTGCTCCACGGTACTCGCGTTGAGCGGCTTGCTACTTACGCGTGTGCTCGCTCACGGAACCCTGAGCTATGCGCTGGGTGGCTGGGTACCGCCGATCGGCATCGAGTATCGCGTCGATCGCCTCAATGCCCTGGTGTTGTTGATCGTCGCCGCGATCAGCGCCGTCGTCACTCTGTACGCGCGCCTCAGTGTCGCCAAGGAGATTGCGCCCGAACGATTGCGCTTCTTCTACAGCGCCTACCTGATGTGCATCACCGGCCTGCTCGGCATCACTATCACTGGCGACGCCTTCAACCTGTACGTGCTGCTCGAGATTTCCTCGATCAGCACGTACATTTTGGTCGCGCTCGGGCGCCAGCCGCAGGCGCTGCGCGCTAGCTTCAACTACCTCGTGCTGGGCACGATCGGCGCGACGTTTCTCTTGATCGGCATCGGCTATCTCTATCTCGCGACCGGCACGCTCAACATGACGGACCTGGCCGTGCGCCTCGGGGAAATGAGCCACAACCGCACGGTGCGCTCGGCATTCGCCTTCATCATCGTGGGCGCGAGCCTGAAGCTCGCACTGTTTCCACTGCACGCGTGGTTACCCAATGCCTATACGTACGCGCCGTCGGCGGTCACCGCGCTCCTGGCGGCAACTGCGACCAAGGTCGGTGCCTATATTCTGTTACGCTTCTTGTTCACAATCTTCGGTCTCGAGCTGAGCTTCGCCACGCTGCGCGCTGACGTGGTGATCCTGCTAGCCGCGTCTGTCGCCGTGATCGTTGGGTCGCTGGCCGCGATTCGCCAAGACGACGTCAAGCGCATGCTCGCCTACTCCAGTATCGCGCAGATTGGCTACATCGCGCTCGGCATCGCGCTCGTATCCGTCACCGGCTTGAGCGCCGGCATTCTGCACCTCTTTAATCATGCCCTCATGAAGGCGGCTCTATTTCTCGCGCTCGGCTGCGTCGCGTATCGTATTAACTCTACCAATATTCGCGATCTGCATGGCCTTGCGCGGCGCATGCCCTGGACGTTCGCGGCCTTCACTGCCGGCGGTCTTAGCCTGATCGGCGTCCCGCTCACCACCGGCTTCATCAGCAAGTGGTACCTTCTGCGGGCGACGATCGAACGAGGTTGGTGGCCATTAGCCATCATCATCATCGTCGGCTCGCTGCTCGCTGTCGTCTATGTGTGGCGCGTCGTGGAGGCGGCGTATTTTCATCCACCCGCCGAATCTGCAAAAGCGATACATGAAGCACCTGCCGGGCTGCTCTTACCAACTTGGGCGTTGGTACTCGCCAATGTTTATTTTGGAATCGACACACAGCTTAGCGTGGGCACAGCCACCGCTGCGGCACGTGCCCTGCTTGCGGCGGCGGGTGGTACGCCGTGACGGCGGAGACCTTGATGATTGCGGCGCTCGCCGTGCCGCTCGTGGGTGCACTTCTGATCGTGCTCGCTGGGCGGAAGCCGAACCTGCGCGATGCTGTCACGCTGATCACCGCCACAACACTGTTTCTCTGTGTGGCTTCACTGACACCCGACGTGCTGGCCGGAGCGCGACCGCGCGTCGCGCTAGCACAAATTCTCCCGGGCATGTCGGTTGCCCTTGCCATCGAGCCGCTCGGTATGTTGTTCGCACTGGTGGCCTCGTTTCTGTGGATCGTCAACTCCGTGTACTCGATTGGCTACATGCGCGGAAATCGCGAATCGAAGCAAACGCGCTTCTACGCGTATTTTTCCATCGCACTCGCCGCCACCATCGGTGTCGCATTCGCCGGCGACCTGTTGACGTTGTTCCTGTCCTACGAGGTACTCACGCTTTCGACCTATCCATTGGTGACACACAAAGGTACGCCCGAGGCGATACGCGGCGGGCGCGTGTATCTTGGCTTGCTATTGTCGACATCAGTGGGATTGTTCTTTGTTGCTATCGTCTGGACCTGGCAGCTAACCGGAACGCTCAACTTCACGACCGGCGGCATACTGAGCGGGCGCGCGAGCCCTCTCGTCGCCGGGATATTACTGGTCCTGTTCTGCTTTGGTATCGGCAAGGCTGCGCTGATGCCCCTGCATCGCTGGTTACCCGCGGCTATGGTCGCGCCGACGCCAGTGAGCGCGCTGCTTCACGCCGTGGCGGTGGTCAAGGCCGGCGTGTTCACGGTGCTAAAGGTTGTCGTCTACATCTTCGGCCTCGAGTTCCTTCAGGGTAATGGTGCAGCGGACGTGATGGTGTACGTGGCTGGTGCGACAATCGTCATTGCCTCGGTCATTGCCCTGCGCCAGGACAACCTCAAGCGGCGCCTGGCATACTCGACCGTGGCACAACTCTCTTACGTGATCATGGCATCCTTGCTGCTCGTGCCGTGGTCGGTCGTCGGGGCCGCGTTGCACATCGCCGCGCATGCCTTCGGCAAGATCACCTTGTTCTTCGCGGCCGGTTCGATCTATACCGCCAGCCGCAAGACCAACGTGTCCCAGCTCGCTGGCATCGGGCGGCGCATGCCCTGGACCATGGGGGCGTTTGCCATTGGCGCGCTCACCATGATCGGTGTCCCGCCGACAGTCGGCTTCATTAGCAAGTGGTATATCCTGCTTGCCGCCATGGACAGTGCCCACAGCTTGGTCGTCGTCGTGCTGATTGTGAGCACCTTGTTAAATGCCGCCTACTATTTGCCGATAGTCTATGGCGCGTTCTTCCAATCGGCACCCCGCACGGATCTCCACGGCGAAGCGCCGCTGCCGATCGTCGCGGCCACCGTCGCCTGCGCCGCCGGCGCTGTGTTGCTATTCTGGCTGCCCGGTCTACCGCTCGCGCTCAGTTGGGATATCGTTGGGGGAGCACGATGAAGCGTACGCCGCATTGGCTGGTACGTCGTTCCACGATCAGGTTGCTGTGGATTGCATTCGCGACGGTGCTCGCCGCTACCGTCGCGGCTGAAACCATCGGCGACCTGCATGGTCACTTCGGAGTCGACGCCTCGCCCGGCTTCAGCGCGTGGTTTGGGTTTGGCGCCTGCGTCGCAATGATTCTGCTCGCCAAGTTGCTCGGCCTGATCCTCAAACGTCCCGACGGCTACTACGACAACCGTGATCCTTGATTCGACACCTTTGATGTCACCGGCTGTCATCATGATCGCCGGGGCCTTGCTGGCGCCCTTGCTACCCGGTCGCGCGCGCGGACCGTGGTTGATCGCGTTGCCACTCGTGGCGCTTGCTGTCATCTGGGCGGTACCGCTAGACGCTATGTCGTCGATTGAGTTTCTCGACTACACCCTCACGCCGTGGCAGATGAATTCCATCGGACGTCTTTTTGCCACGGTGTTCGCGATCATGGCCGCCGCTGGCACACTTTACGGTCTTCATCAGGCCCGGCCGATCGAGCTTGTCGCGGCGCAGATCTACGCCGGTAGCGCCATCGGCGTGTGCTTCAGCGGCGATCTCATCACCCTCTTCGCCTACTGGGAGATCATGGCTCTCGCCTCGACGGTCGTAATCTGGTCGAACGGCAGCGAGCGGGCATACCGCGCGAGTCTGCGTTACGTCGTAATGCACTTGTTCGGTGGCGTGTTGCTCATGGCCGGTATCGCCGGTCACGTCACGAGTACCGGCTCGGTCGCCTTCGGGCCGCTCGCGCTCGATCGTGCCGCGCATTGGCTGATCCTGGCCGGCGTTCTGCTCAACGCCGGCGCGCCGCCGCTGTCGGCTTGGATTCCGGATGCCTACCCTGAGGCCAGCCCAAGCGGCTCGGTATTTCTTTCGGCGTTCACGACCAAGACCGCAGTGTTTGTCTTGTGGGTCGCCTTTGCCGGCGCGCCGATTCTGGTGTGGGTTGGTTTGTACATGATCTTTTACGGCATCATTTATGCGCTCCTGGAAAACGACATGCGGCGCATACTTGCCTACAGTATCGTCAACCAGGTGGGTTTCATGGTAGCCGGCATCGGAATTGGCACCGAGATGGCGCTGAACGGCGCCGCTGCCCATGCCTTCGCACATATCATCTATAAAGCGCTACTGCTCATGTCAGCCGGCGCGGTCTTGTACATGACTGGAAAGCGCAAGTGCACCGACCTCGGCGGGCTGTTCCAGAGCATGCCACTCACTACGGTCTGTGGCATTGTCGGTGCGCTCGCAATCTCCGCCTTCCCACTCACCTCGGGTTTCGTCTCGAAATCCATGATCTCTCAGGCGGCGGCCGATGAAACCCTGCTGTGGGTCTGGCTCCTGCTCGCCGCGGCCTCGGCCGGGGTGTTCTTGCACGCCGGCATCAAGTTTCCCTGGTTCGTATTCTTTCAAAAAGACTCCGGCCTGCGCCCACCCGACCCGCCGCGCAATATGCGGGTGGCGATGGTGTTATTTGCAGTTCTTTGCATCGCGCTTGGTGTCTATCCGGCGCCGCTTTACGCCATTCTGCCGTTTCCGGTGGACTACATTCCCTATACGGCCGCGCATGTCATCACGCAACTGCAATTGCTGCTATTTGCTGGTCTGGCGTTTTTCGCGCTGCTGCCGCTGATGCGCCGCACCAACACCATTACCCTCGATACCGATTGGCTGTATCGGTGCCTGACGCCGGCTGCTTGGCACCAGCTTGAGCGCTTGTGGCTGGCGCTGCGGCGCATCCGCGACACGCGTATCCAGCCGTGGTGGCAGGAATCGTTGCTGCGCCAGCAGCTCCACGCTATGCTCACCAGCCGCTTCAGCGCGCGCGCCACGATTGGCAACTTCGTATTGCTCACGACGCTCGTGCTGCTGTCCTACCTGGTTCTCTATCTTTTGTTTTGACGCGCACCACGCGCATGTCGACCCAACGCATTCCGATACCGCCACGCGACGACATCGCCGCCTCGGTGCGCCAAGCCCTCGCCGAGGACGTCGGCGCGGGCGATCTCACCGCGGCTTTGCTGCCGGTAGGCGCATTGGCGCAGGCTCAGGTGATCACGCGCGAGGACGCCGTGCTGTCAGGCAGCGCGTGGTTCGAGGAGACATTTCGTCAACTCGACTCCAAGGTGGTCGTCGACTGGAAGGCGCACGATGCCGAGCGCGTGCAAGCCGGCAAGATTCTCTGCACGCTTGGTGGCTCTGTGCGTTCACTTCTCACAGGCGAGCGGACCGCGCTTAATTTTCTACAGTTGTTGTCCAGTACGGCGACCGCGACGCGTCGCTTTGTCGATGCCATTGCCGGCACACGCGCCGTGATCCTCGACACCCGCAAGACGGTACCCGGATTGCGGCGTGCGCAGAAGTACGCCGTCGCCTGCGGCGGGGGACAAAACCACCGCATGGGTCTCTTCGACGGCATCCTGATTAAGGAAAACCACATCGCCGCCGCCGGATCCGTCACCGCCGCCATGCAGGCCGCCCTGGCGCTCGCACCGCCTGGCATCATGGTGGAAATCGAGGTGGAAGACCTTCCGCAACTCGATGAAGCGCTCGCGGCGGGTGCCACCCGGATCCTGCTCGATAATTTCCCGCTCGATCAATTGCGTGAGGCCGTGCGGCGCACAGCGAAGCGCGCCACGCTGGAAGCTTCTGGCAATATTTCACTCGAGTCGGTGCGAGACATCGCGGCCACAGGAGTCCACTACATCTCCATCGGCGGGCTGACAAAACATGTGCGCGCGGTCGACTTATCGCTGCGATTTGTCTAGAAATCGATGCGCTGTTTTAGTCGGTCGCGAGCACTAGCTGATTACGACCCACCGCCTTGGCGCGGTTAAGCGCCTCATCCGCGTCAGTAACCAGGGTGTGCGCCGACAACGTTGATGTCGGAACCATGGCCGCGACACCCGCACTAATAGTGATGTCGGGTCCGGCCAGATTATTCACGTGCGGCAACTTGGTGACAGCAACACCGGTATAGGCATGCGTCCGGCGACCAACGCCACGCCGTTAAGATCGACGCCGGGTAGCAACGCGACAAACTCCTCGCCGCCGTAGCGGGCGACCAGATCCGCCGGTCGTCGGGGCCACTGCCTGATTGTATCGGCTACGCGCTTCAGGCAGTCGAAGCCTGCGAGGTGCCCATAGCTATCGTTGTGCTTCTTGAACAGATCGATATCAACCAACACCAGGGCAAGCGACTGTCCGGGGCGCCCGGAGCGGGCCCACTCATGGACGAGCGTTTCGTCAAACGCAAGTCGGTTGGCTACGCCGGTCAGGGCATCGGCCGCCGAGAGGTGCTGCAGGTTCTGGTTCGACTGCTCAAGCCGCCGCGTCAGTTCCCGCAGCCCCTCCTCCGAGCTGCGCAGCCGGCGTGATAAAACAACAGAAAAGTAGAACATTGCCCACGTAAGCGTAGCCACAGGCAGCGCGGCACCAACAATCCAGCCACTGTACTGCCGCAACGTATTGGTGGGTTTGATAGTGTCGTGGAACATTCGCGGCGTCTATCATTCGACGCGGCTGATCCATTCGTCTCCGGCAACAGACCGCTCGTACAGGCCGCAAAACACCAACGCCCCGCAAGTGCCGGGGCGTCGGTAACAACTTCGTCAGAAGGATTGCCTGATCAGCCGCAGGCCCGGCTGAGCTTGAGGGCGATGTCGCGCTCGATATTACGGATCCACTTGTTGTAGTTGCGGTGGATCTGGTCACCCTCGGCACTGAGTCCCTCGCTGCTCTTGTACTTTACGGTCACTGCCTTAGTGGTCCAGCTCGCGGTCACCACCGCTTCATATTTCTTCTGGAGCTTGGCCTCGAGCGCATTCGCGCCCTTGTCGGTCGGGACCCAGCCACGCCCCAGAAAGGATTCCCGCACCGCAGTCCGGATCTTGTCATTTGACAGGTTATTGCACGGAACCGCGATCGGATCCGGGTTGTACATGGTCTCGGTCCTCGCCGCCCAGCTGGTGACCGGAACGGCGAGCCCAAGGACAAGGGCGGCGGAACCTGCGGCTAAAATCGTCTTCATCGAACGCATGAGGGCTTCCTCCTTGATAGGGGGCATTGTCGTGAAACAACCTGGAATCGTCATCTGGATCTTTCCCGCAATGATACTGGCGTCCGGATCGGCCTGCCAAGAGCGAGCCTGCTACGGCGCGCGTCCGCCCCCGACCGGCAGGTTTCGCGCGCGTGGCCACAGAAAGGCACGAAACAAGCCCTGCAGGTAGAGTCCGCGCGAGAGCAGCTTCCAGGCCACCATGCGCGTGATGCGCACCACGTCCACCACAGAGCGGAAATGGCTCGGGCGGGCGGCAGGCGTATAGATAGCCTCGATGGCCACCGGCACGCTTTGCACGCCACGACGCGATGCCTCGATAAGAATCTCGCTCTCGAAAACAAAGCCGTGGGCATGGTCATGCGCGGGCTCGATGCTACGCAGTAGCGCCACCGGATACAGCCGAAACCCCGACTGGCTGTCCTCGATGGCATAGCCAGACGCCCAGGAGATCCAGAAATTCGCGGCGCGGTTGGCAAACAAGCGCTTGGGTGGGAACGCGGCAGCATTGGCCATTCGCGAGCCGATGATGATTGTGTTCGGCCAGTGCGACGCCGCGTCCAGCAAGCGCGGAATGTCTTCGGGACGGTGTTGCCCGTCACCATCGAGCGTAATGACGGCTTCGGCGCCGCTCTCCAGCGCATGCTGGATACCCCTCCAAAGTGCCGCCGCCTTTCCTTCGTTGCGCAGATTTCGCAGCAAGACCACCGGAAGTCCGCCAAGCGCTGCCGCCGTGTTGTCCGTCGACCCATCATCCACCACGATCACGCGCGGGCAGTGCAACAGCGCGCGCGCGGCCACCTCCCGGATGGTGGCGCCTTCGTTGTAAGCGGGAATGACGACGATTGCGTTCACGCCATGCCACCGTTGACTGAAATCACCTGACCCGTGATGTAGGCGGCTTCGTTCGATGCGAGAAACGCCGTCAACGCAGCCACTTCTTCCGGCGTGCCGGCACGCTGCATGGGCACGATGCGATTTATCTCCTCGGGCGGGAAGGTCTGCGCACTCATCGGTGTCTCGATGATCCCTGGGGCCACCACATTGACCGTGATTCCGCGCGAAGCAACCTCGATTGCCAGAGATTTGGACGCGCCATGCAAACCGGCCTTGGCCGCGGCGTAGTTGGCCTGACCGCGATTACCCATGATGCCGGCAATCGACGACACGCTCACGATACGTCCCCAGCGGGTACGTATCATCGGCAGCAGCAGCGGCTGGGTGACGTTGTAGAAGCCGTTCAGCGATACATCGATGACGCGCCGCCACTGCTCCGGGCGCATGCCAGCAAGCGGCGCGTCATCGTGAACACCGGCATTGTTTATCAGTACCTGGATTGGTCCCGCCGCGAGCAACCGCTCCAGCGCCACGGACGCCGCCGTACTATCGGTCACATCGAATTGCACGAACTCGGCGTTAGCGCCAGCTGCACCAAGCTCCTTGACCAGTTCTCGCGCCTCCTCAGGCCGGCGATTGGCGTGCACGACGACGTGCATTCCACTGTGGGCCAGACGCCGGCAGATTGCCGCGCCAATGCCACCACTGCCGCCAGTCACGAGTGCGCGGACGGTGCGGGTGGGGAAGCTGCTCTGGGCGCGTGCCATCAGCGAACCTGGAGCAGCAACGTTGCGCGCCCGGTCAGCAAGGTGCGTTCGCCAGCTCGCAACTCGAACTCGCACATCACACTATCCGCGGAATCCGCGACTCGTCTGGCCAAGATATCGAGCGGCGCATCGATGTCGTCCAGACGCTCGACCGTACACTTCACGTCGCGCAGGCTGGCAAGAAATCCCGCTGCAGGCTTCTGCTGATTGCCAGTGGCAAGCCGTCCATGAATTCCCATCGCCTGCGCAACGTACTCGATGCCACAGATGGCAGGTAGCTGGCCATTTCGGCGCAACGGGTTGGCGAGGTCTTGATGCGTGCGACTCCGGCAGCGGATCTCTCGATCACTGAACTCTGCTACTTCATCAAGCAGGCACATTGCCCCCGTGTGCGGCAACAACTGGCAGAGCTCAACCTTGCTAAGCGGTAACGACATGACGGAACGGCAGTAAGCCAACAACTTGCCTGCAGGGTGGCGGGGAACGGATTATCGTGAAGGAGCATAGCCCGCGTAAACCCCGCATAGCGGCTGAAGTACCCGACCGGGATGCAGGGAATTTCGAAATCACTGCGGACGCGCATGTGGCAGAATGATGCACGCTCGCATGAGCGCGCATTTGGGCGCACGTCACGAGGAACATGGCTCGTATTCTAGTTATCTCGTACTCGCAGACGGGCCAGCTGGACCGCGCGGCGCGCGCCATGCTTTCCCCTCTTGCCGACGACCCGGGTTTTGAGATCGTTTGGGAAAGACTCGCGCCGCAGACGCCATACCGCTTCCCGTGGCGCTTCCTCGATTTTTTCGACACTTTCCCCGAAACCGTGCATCTCGACGCACCGGCGCTGCGCCCGACGACGTTCGATCCGGATGCGCGCTATGACCTGGTGATTCTGGCCTACACGGTCTGGTTTCTGTCGCCGGCGTTGCCGGTCACTGCCTTCCTGAAGTCGCCCGCCGCGCGCGTGCTCGCCGGTAAACCCGTGATTACGCTCATTGCCTGCCGCAACATGTGGTTGTCGGCGCAAGAGACGGTAAAAGAACTGCTCGTGGCGCGTGGCGCGCGACTGATCGACAACGTGGTGCTCATCGACCAGGGACCCACCTGGGCCACCTTCGTCACGACACCGCGCTGGCTGTTGACGGGCCGAAAGCAAGGTTTTTGGCGTGTGTTTCCGCCGGCTGGTGTGAGCGAGCAGGCAATCGCTGCCAGTGCACGCTTTGGCCGAGCGCTGCGTGACGCGCGCGATCTGATAGAATCCGGCGCCACGGAGCCGCTGCTCTTCGGACTCGCGGCGGTGCAGGTCAATCCCGCCTATATCGCCAGCGAGCGACTGGGTAAACGCAGTTTCCTGATATGGGGGCGGTTGCTGCGAGGACTGGGGCAGCCGGGCAATGCCGCGCGACGGGCAGTACTGATCGTCTATATTCTGTTTCTCGTGACGCTGATTCTTACCATAGTTCCGCTGGGCGTGTTGGCGCGTAAAATGCTGCGACCGCTGATACGCACGCGCATTGAACGTGAGGTGACACGGCTCGAAGCACCTTCCGGCTCGGGCGTCGAGCGCATTGCGAAGTACATGCAGGGCTGATACCCAGACTCAACCATTAACAGAGCCTCCCATCGCCCGATGAGGCGGCCGTAGTCTCCCCAATGACGACACAGGTCTACATCACCGATCTCGCCGGTTTTCTGCCCAACGCGCCAGTCGGCAATGCCGATGTCGAGCGTGTGCTCGGCATGGTCAACGGCAGGCCCTCCCGAGCGCTTCGCATCACACTGCGCAACAACGGCATCCACACCCGCTACTACGCGATTGATCCGGCAACTGGACGACTCACTCATAACAATGCGCAGCTCACTGCTGAGGCCATCCGCGCGCTCATGGCTCGCGCCGGAATGTCGCCGGCCGACATCGATCTGCTGTGCTGCGGCACCTCGAGTCCGGATCAGTTCAAACCGGCGCATGCCAACATGGTGCACGGCGAGCTGCATTCCCCGCCCTGCGAAGCCGTCTCCTTCGCCGGGGTATGTGCCTCGGGCACGGCTGCGCTCAAGTACTCGTGGCTGAACGTCGCAACGGGTCTGACACGCATGGCGGTTGCCACCGGTTCCGAGATTGCCTCGACGTTCATGCGCGCGACGCATTTCGAGCCCGAGACCGATGCACGGATCGCCGAGCTCGAGTCGCATCCGGAACTGGCATTTGAGAAGGATTTCCTGCGCTGGATGCTGTCCGACGGCGCTGGCGCCGCGCTTCTCCGTACGACCCCCAACCCGGACCAACCGTCACTTCGCATCGACTGGATCGACGGATTGTCCTTTGCTGGCACCATGCCGGCTTGCATGTACAGCGGCGCCGAGAAACGCGCCGATGGCAGCCTGCAGGGCTGGCGCGAGCTCGACAGCCTGGAAGACGCCATGCGCGAGGGCTACTTCGCGGTCAAGCAGGACGTGCGTCTTCTAAACGAACACATTCTGCCGGTGGCGGTGCGCGATGCGTTGCTCCCGATCGCCGCGCGGCACCAACTCCGCCCCGAGGACGTCAGCTGGTTCGTGCCACACTATTCGTCAGAGTACTTCCGTCCGCGTCTCCATGAGGCCATGCAAACGCATGGCTTCGATATCCCGGTCGATCGCTGGTTCAGCAATCTTCCGAGTCGAGGCAATGTTGGCTCGGCAGCCATTTACCTCATGCTTGAGGAGTTGTTCTATTCGGAGCGGCTGAAGCGCGGAGATCGCTTGCTGTGCCTGATCCCCGAGAGTGCGCGCTTTACGGTGTACTACATGCATCTCACCGTCGTGTAGGCTGTCGATCAAATGAAGGCCAAGGAAGTCCCCCAGGAAATCTCGATGCTCGAAGGCCATCAGCGCGCCTGCTACGCGCTCGGGGAGGATGGTCGCTACACCGTAGTACCAAGCACTGGCTGGGAGGTCGAGAAGATAGTCAATGCAGTCGCGGTGGACGAGATTCGCGCGACCATCGAGTCCGCGCGCCAGCGCGCGCTGCGCGGCGAGGCGAGCGCACTCGAATTTCACATGCTGCGCTGCCACATGACGCCGGCGATGCTTGCGGCCAACGCCGGCATCTGCAAGTGGCGGGTGCGCCGGCATCTGCGGCCTGACATCTTCGCCGGTCTGCGTGCCGCCATACTGGCGCGCTACGCCGACGCCCTGCGCATGAACCCCGAGGAACTGAAGCAGGTTCCCGGTACAGCCCTGTGATCGAGGATTTCCCGCATCGTCATGCCGCCCACTGTGAAAGCGGCACCATGGCCACGCTGCTGCGCACGCGCGGCTGGGATCTCAGCGAGCCGATGGTCTTTGGCATTGGCGGCGGCCTGTTCTTCATTCACATTCCGTTCCTTAAGGTCGGCGGCCTGCCGCTCACTGCCTACCGCGACGCGCCACGCATTATTCTGAAAAATCTCGCCAAGCGACTCGGCGTGCCGATGCGCTATGAGCGCTTTCGCAACACTGCTGACGGAGTGCGGCGGCTCGACGAGCTGCTCGATGCCGGCATTCCGGTCGGACTTCAGGGAAACATCTACTGGCTGTCGTATTTCCCGGCCGACATGCGCTTTCAATACAACGGTCACAATTTCGTCTGCTACGGCCGGCGCGACGATCACTACCTGTTGAGCGATCCGGTATTCGAGACGGTCGTCACTTGCTCGGCCGACGATCTTGCGCGGGCGCGCTTCGCCCGTGGTGGCCCCTTTCCGCCCAAAGGGCTCATCTACTATCCCGACGCGCTGCCGCGCCTGCCAGATCTGGAACAACCGGTGCGCATGGCGGTGCGTGATACCTGTCGGCGCATGCTCGATGTGCCGATTCCGCTGCTCGGAGTGCGCGGCATCCGCTACCTGGCCCGGCGTGTGGGCAAGTGGCCCTCGCGCATCGGCGAGAAACACGCGCGCGCCAACCTCGCCAACATCATCCGCATGCAGGAAGAGATTGGCACGGGCGGTGCGGGTTTTCGCTTCCTGTACGCGGCGTTCCTGCAGGAAGCCGCCGGCATCCTCGGCAAGGATTCACTTCAGGACCTGTCCGGACAACTCACCGCCATCGGAGATCGTTGGCGCGAGTTCGCGGTTCTGGGCGCACAGGTTTGCAGGGGGCGAGAGAATATCGAGCCGGCATACGGCAAACTCGCCGAAATCATGAACGACTGCGCGGCACGCGAGCAACACCTCTTCACAGCGCTACGCTCGATGGTCTAGGCCTTCAGCACCCGCAGCGCCACCAGCATCGCCTCGTCCTGGGCGTTGCGATTGAGATGCACGTAGAGTCCGGGCTGCACGCTTGCTGATTCCAGGCACATGGCAATACCGAAGGCTGCCGCCGTCGGATACACCCCGCAGTAAGGCAGATAGGGTACGACCAGAAGTCCAGGCAGGGCCTCGCGCAATGCGGCGATTTCGGCAATGCTCAGCCGAAAACCCGGCACCAGTCGAATCGCCGCTTCACCCCATGCCGCAATGCGGCGTCCCACCGCGTCGAGCCAATTCTGTCCAGTACCGTATCGCTCGACACATAACAGCTCGCCGCGCGCGCCGTTGGCGTCGCGGTCAAGGAAGAGCCAGCCACTGCCCTCCCCCATGATTTCGTCGTCGTGCAACGCCAACCGGCGGAGGTAATCGGCACGCGGGAAGAAATTCTCATCGGCGCCGCCAACCAGTGCCGCTGGCGTCACGCCGCGACGCAGGTCCGAGATCGCCAGATCGAGCGCGCGCTCAAAAGAAAGCTCATCCTGCGCCACCGTGAGATTGCGCGCGCTCAGACCAACCGCGGCGGCGGCGTGGAAGGCGGCCATGTTGGGCGATGCATTGATGAAATCAAACGGTGCCGCAAAGCCACTTCCGGGAGGGAGTACCTGATCAAGCAGGCTCTCCGTCTTGCGGATCTGGCCCAGGCCGGTGCCAAAGTACAACGCCGTGTCAGCGGCCGCTGGCTTGCCAATCTGTCCGAGGCACAACTTCGCACCGATCGCTGCCAGCTCAACAAAGTGCGATCCTTGCCGCAACGCCTGGCCGAGGACCTGCCGCACAAGTGGTCGCAAGTCAGTTTCAAGGTCATGGACCAGCACCTGGCGCTGCGCCCCTGCGGGCACAGCGCCAGGTCCGAGCGCCACCGCGGCATGAATGTAGATTGGTGCTTCAGCCATGCGCAATCACCAATGACGCGCAGTTGCCACCGAAACCGAAGTAGTTGAGCAGGTAGTTGCCGGCCTGCACCGGCAGCGGCTGTCGGAGGGGCGAAAGACCAATCTCCGGATCGACCGTCTCGAAGCCGGCGGTCGGCGGGATGGATCCCTCCTTGATCGGAGCAAGGAACGCAATCGTCTCTGTCGCGCCGCAAGCGGCCAGCGTGTGTCCGAAGTAGCCCTTCAGTGCGGTAAACGGCGGCATGGTCGCAAATACACTGCGCATTGCTGCCGCCTCGGCGGCATCGCTGTCGCTGCTGCCCGTTCCGTGCGCCTTCACAGCAACGATCGCTTCGGCCGGAACGACCGCATCATGTAACGCCTGATGGATGCAGCGGGCCATCCCGCTGCCGTCGGGATCCGCGCGCGTGGGGTGGTGCACGTCGCAGAGACTCGCGCCGCCGGCCAGACGCGCCAAGCGCGGTTCACCGGCATGCTCCTTTTCGATCAGCAGCGCACCCACGCCCTCGCCAAAGTGCAGTCCGCGCCGATTGACATCAAATGGACGGCAACCATTCGGGTCTAGCAGCATGAGCGACGAGAACCCGCTCAGGGTGGTCGCGCACAGGCGCTCGATTCCGACCACCAGCGCCCGCGCTGCGCGCCTACGCGCGACAAGATCGCGCGCCACCAGAATCGCGTTGGCGCTCGATGCGCATGCCGTCGACAGCGTTAGAGTTGGACCACGCAAATCGAAATGCTTTGCCAGCTCGTGCGTCAGCGTCCCAGGCTGCTCCAACCGCGGGCGCCGACCCGGCTCGGTGCGGTACAGCTCCCGCGACGCCTGCTCGGCGTGCGCGAGCATGGCCGAGCCGCCCACCACCAGCGCACAGTCGCGCAGTTCTTCGGCGCCGATACCGGCCATAGCGAGTGCTTCTTCAATGGCGAGCCGTGCCATCGCGCCGGTTCCGTCTGGGTGCAGCGGAAAACGCGCGTGATTCACCGCGCTGACCAGGGCTTGCCGATCGGCCGGTGGCGCCAGCGCCGGCAACGGCGCGAGGACCGGGGCGCCGGCCGCGAGCCCTGCACGCAACGCAGCAACCCCTTCCCCGTACGCAGAGACGATCCCGTAACCGCGAATCGCGACGCTGGCCATTGGCGGCCGACGCTCAGGGCTCAACAAAATCGGCGAGCGTATTGACCGACTTCATTACGCGCCGCGCATGCTTGCCATCCTCAATGCGAACACCGAAACGCTGAAGCAGCGCGGTATTCACCTGCAGCACGTCGAGCGAGTCGAGTCCCAGCACGGAATGGATTCCGATGAGCGGGGCCTCATCGGCGATGAATTCCGGATTGATGTCCTTGTTGCAGGTGCTGACGATCAGACGCTTGAGTTCAAGCTTGAGTGCGTCGTTCTGGGAACCAGGCATGACTCGCTCCAACGGGCTCAGGCGCGAAAATAGCGACGAAACCGCACAATGACAACCGCGAAACAGCAACCGGCAAACAGCAAGAGCCCGCCGATCTCCGGCGCCGCCTCCCGCAGCCCTCCCGCACGTACCAGAACGTCGAGCAACGCCTCGAGCGCCCACGAAAGCGGCGACACCGCCGCGATCTGCTGCATGATCACCGGCATCACGAACTTCGGCACCATCACACCCCCGATCGCAGCGAGGATCAGGATCGAGGCCGGGGCAAACACGTGGGCCTGCTCCGTGGTGCGGGCCATCACCGCAATCAGGAACGCGAAGCCGATCGCCGTGGCGCTGGTCGCGAGCGATACAACGATCAGCGCTCCGGGGGTGTGCCCAAGCGTCAGCGCATCGCCGCCGAGCCACGGCAGGACGTACATGCCCTCCAGCAGAATGAGGCCGAATTGAATCTGGTTAATCACCAGATAGGGAATGATCTTTCCGGCCATGACTACCCAAGGCGATACGCCGAGGGAATGCAGTCGCTGCAGCGTACCAAGCTGACGCTCGCGGATGAACGTCACAGACAGTGGGATCACGAGCAGGAACATTCCAAGCACAATCCATGATGGCGCACCCTGCTGGACGGACGTGGGCGGCCGCAATCCCGTCGTCACATCGTATGGTGGATCCTTCACTTCGGCAAAGGTATGCAACGCGTCCGGCGCCCGTACCGCCGGAATCTCCGGGAAGAGCTGACGGGCGCGCACCAGGCGCTTGCCTGCCTCGCCCACCTGCTTGAGCAGGATGCCGGTTTCGACCTCCTGCAATGCGCGATTGAGGGTCGTCATCATGAGCGCGCGCTGATCTGCGTGCACAGCCGGGTCGGCTAACAGTCCAATTGCAATCGGCTGTTGTGTTACCTGGGCGACAGTGGCATCCAGCTGCTGTGCGACGCGCTTTACCGCCTGTTCCGTTGTCTTGGGCGGAATGATGATCGCGAACTTGTAATGGCCCAAACGGACCTCGGCTTCGAGCTCCTCTGGTGCTACCTGCTCGGTTCGAATCTCCGTGGTGAAATGCCGGGCACTGCGAAACTGCTCGGCCAGCTTCTCTCCGATGGCGCCATCATCGTGATTGATCACCAACAACTTCGCCCGCGCGCCTTGAGAGTGTTCGCGAAACGACCCCTGCAAGGCGAGCGACATGACCAGCACAAAAACAAACGGCATGAGGAACAACAACAGAAACGCCTCACGGTCCCGCAGGATGATTCGCGTCTCCTTGCGGACCGAAGTGACCAGCGCTATCAGTGCCGGACGCATCTCAGCTTCCATCCCTCAGCGAGGCACCGGTCAGCGCAATGTAGACCTGCTCGAGATTCACTGCGCCGAGCGAGGCCGATGTGACGCGCTCGCCACGACCACGGACACACTCAAGCACGCGACTGAGCGTCAGCAGCGGATCGTCGGACTCTATGCGCACGGCATGGCCATCCGCCTGCAGGTCCGTGACACCTGGCAGCGCCCGCAATTCACTTTCTAGCGCCGCCGACAGGCCGCCAGCAAGCCGCAGCTGGATCAGGCTGCTTGCCAGACGATTGAGAACCTCGGTCACCGTGCCTTGCGCGATGATGCGGCCATGATCGATGATCGCAAGCTCATCACAGAGGGCTTCAACCTCTTCCATGTAGTGGCTGGTGTAAATGATGGTCATGCCGGCGGCATTCAGGCGCCGCAACTGCTCGTGAATGAAGCGGCGCGACTGCGGGTCGATGCCGACGGTCGGCTCATCCAGCACCAGCAGGTCGGGCTCGTGAATCAGCGCGATCACCAGATTCAGCCGGCGCTTGAGGCCGCCCGAGTAGGTCTCCACCCGTCGGTTGGCGAGACCCTCAAGTCCGGCAATCGCAAGACACTCGGCGACGCGCTTTGCAAGCGCTCCACCACCCAGCCCCTGCACTCCACCAAAGTACTCAAGATTCTCGTGTGCGGTGAGACTCGGGTGCAGCGCCAGATCCTGCGGCACCAGGCCGATGCGCCGGCGCATGGCAGCCGTCGTTGCCGCCGTCTCGACGCCATCAATGCGCATTCGCCCGCCGCTAGGACGCAACAGTCCGCACAACATGGAAAGTAGCGTGGTCTTGCCTGCGCCATTCGGGCCAAGCAGTCCAAAAATTCGCCCCCGTGCGATGCGCAGATCGACCTCATCGACCGCGCGCCGTTCGGCGCCCGGATAGGTCTTGCAAAGGCCTTCGATTTCGACGATCAGTGGGGAGTGCACGAAGCGATGAAAGTGCAGCGGGTGGCGTTGCCGATGATAGCAGGTTTGCTCTCCAGCGGCCGGAACGCGGCCCTTGTCGGCTCCGCTTGCATCGCGAATAATCGGCCCCCGCCGGCACACAATTGCGCCTCAGCAGCCGCACTGAATGACGCCTCATACCAGCACGTTTCGCATCCCCGTCACCCACCCGGCTCTGCCGGGGCACTTTCCCGGCCGCCCCGTGGTCCCGGGGGCGATCACCCTCTCGGAGGTCGTCGCGGCGTGGCGCACATATGCCGGAAGCTCCCGACAGGTGCTCGGTTTTGCAAACGTCAAGTTTCTGAGCCCCCTGTTGCCGGAAGAAACCGCACGAATCGCCTTCATCGACAGGGGCACCGAAGTCGTTGGCTTCGAAATTGCGGTCGACGCGCGTCGAGTCGCAACCGGTGCGCTACGCTGTGAACATGGCTGACCCATCTGCCCCCAAACCGGCAAGCGGCTGGCTTCGCTACGGCGAGCGCGGCAGCGTGTTTGCCTACTGGCTGATCTCGCGCATCGCGCTGCTGCTCGGGCGCCCGCTCACGCGGCTGCTCCTTTACCCGATCTGTCTTTACTACATGGCATTCAACCGGGCAACGGTGCACGCCTCGCGCGAGTACCTGCGCCGCATCCTCGGGCGCCGGCCGCGCTTCACCGAAGTGTTCCGGCACCACCTCACCTTTGCCGCTGTGCTCCTCGATCGGGCCTATTTCTATGCCGGCCAGCTCCAACACTTCGACCTGCGCCTGCACGGTAGCGAGCAGTTCGTGGAAGTCATGGAGCGCGGCCGCGGCTGCCTGATGCTTTCGGCGCACCTCGGCAGCTCCGAGCTGGTGCGCGCCACCGGCATGCGACACGAGCTGGTGGTCAATATGCTCATGTACGAAGAGAATGCGCGCAAGCTCGCTACGTTCATCAACACCTTCCACGCCGCGGCCGCGCCGCGGCGCATCATCCCGATCGGTCGGGTCGACACCCTGATCATCGCCAAGGAGCGACTCGACGCCGGCGAAGTGGTGGGCATCCTGGCAGACCGTGTCGTCGGTACCGAACGGACCGTACACGTGCCGTTCCTCGGCGCGCCGGCGGTGCTTCCAGCCGGACCGTTCCTCGCCGCCTCAGTGCTTGGTGTGCCTGTCGTTATGTTTGTATGCCTCTATCATGGCGGCAATCGTTACGACCTCTATCTGGAAACACTTGCGGACCACATTCAGATAAACCGTCGCCATCCCGAGGAGATCGAAAACTGGGCGCGCCGTTACGCCGAGCGGCTGGAACACTACTGCCGTCTCGCGCCGTACAACTGGTTCAACTTCTACGACTACTGGGCCGAGCCCGCCGAAATCGAGACGCACGCGACACCCGCGACCCGCGACGCCGCATGAAGCAGAGATTTTTTACCACCTGTCTGCTTGCGTTCCTGGTTTGTACGCCGCTTCGTGCCGAGGAAGCGGCGCGCCTCGATCCCGACACCCTGCTGGCTGAATTCGCCAGGATCCCGACTGCCACCGCCAGGTTCGACGAGACACGCCGGCATGCCGGCACACAGACCGCAACCCAGAGTCGCGGGATACTTCGCTATACCGCGCCGGACCGGCTCGAACGCGAAACGGAGTACCCCCAACGCGAGCTCTCCATCGTGAACGGCAATTGGCTCACCCTGGAACGCACCGTTGATGGGAAACCAGTGCGCCGCTCCCTCCCACTCGACCAGCTCCCCACACTCAATACCTTCTTCACCGCGTTACGCGCAACGCTCGGTGGCAACCGGCGTGCCTTGGAAGATTTGTTCTCGATCGCGCTCACTGGCGATTTCACAGCCTGGAACATGACCCTCAAACCACGCGCCGATGCCGGGTCGAGCGGGGTAAAACAGATTCGTCTGAATGGAGAGGCTGTATCCATCCGGCGTATCGAGGTTGATGAGGCAGGCGGTGATACCGTAAATACGATCCTGACACCGCTCGATCAGCCGCAACAGGCGCCGGAACCGTCCGCCAGCCCGGGCAAACCGAAACCCCCCGGCTAGTTGACGGGCGGAATGATAGGCTGGCGGGCCGCTCCGACTCTGGTATAACAGTCTCGCTCGGACCTCGGCCGAACACTTTTAGCTGTCCAGGACTTCCTTCGCTCCGTGTCGCCTCTGATTCTCACGCACTTCACCTCAGTTAACGCCCTTGGCATCGGTGTGGCAGCAATTCTCGATGCGCTGCGCGACGGGCGTTCGGGCCTAACGCCATGCACGTTCGAGAATGTCGCGCTCAAGACCTGGTGCGGTACTGTGCGCGAGGCCGATAGCCACCCGATCGGTGGTTCGCTCGCCGATTATGACGGCCGCAACAACCGCCTCGCGGCGCAGGCGATGGCAACGGACGGATTCGACGAGCAAGTGGCACGCGCCCGGTCCCGCTATGGCGCGGCGCGCATCGGAGTATTCATCGGTACCAGTACCTCCGGCATTCTTGAAACCGAGCATGCTTACCAGGCGCGCGACCCCGTGACCGGCCGACTTCCAACCGGTTTTCATCTGCGCGAGACCCACAATCTGTTTGCGACCACCGACTTCGTGCGCCGCTCGCTCGGGTTGGCGGGGCCCGCGGCTACCGTATCGACGGCCTGTTCGTCCTCGGCCAAAGTGTTTGCCTCCGCCTGGCGCATGATCGAGCTCGGGCTCTGCGATGCCGCGGTTGTCGGCGGCGTCGACAGCCTGTGCCGCAACACCCTTTACGGCTTTGCCTCGCTTGAGCTTGTCGCGCCGGAACCGTGCCGACCTTGCGCCGCCGACCGCAATGGCATTTCGATCGGTGAGGCAGCCGGATTCGCGCTGCTGGAGCGCCCGGCACAGGCTGATGCGCACAGCGGCGTCGCGTTACTCGGTTTCGGTGAGAGCTCGGACGCCTACCATATGTCCTCGCCGCACCCGGAAGGTGACGGTGCGGTATTGGCGATGCAACGCGCACTCGCCAGTGCCAGTCTGGCGCCAGACGCCATCGACTACATCAACATGCATGGCACGGCGAGTCTGGTGAACGATGCGATGGAGGACCGCGCCATCACGCGTGTTTTCGGCACGGACACACCGGCCAGCTCCACCAAAGGCTGGACTGGACACACCCTCGGTGCCGCGGGCATTACCGAGGCGGTAATCTCGGCACTCTGCATTCAACATGGTTTTATGCCGGGCAATCTCAACACGCGGACGCTCGATCCGAGCCTCACCGGAAACCTGTTGCTGGCGAACCGCGAGCAGCGGGTTCAGCGCGTGCTCAGCAACTCCTTCGGGTTTGGCGGCAGCAACGCCAGTCTCGTTCTCGGTGCAGCGACATGAATCCCGTCTATGTCGACAAGATTGGCATCCTGGCACCGGGCCTCACGGGATGGGAGCAGGCGCGCGCGACGCTGGCCGGTCATCGCACCTATCAGTCGGCCCCACTGCCCCCGCTCAAGCCGGCAGCCCTTGCCCCCGATGTACGCCGGCGCACCAGCGACCATATTCGCTTCGCTGTTGAGGTTGCTACCGACACTTCACGCGGGCTCAGTGACGTGACGCGCCGGCTTGCCACCGTGTTTGCGTCTTGTGATGCCGATGGGCAGATCACGCACGACATTCTCACCGAAGTCGCCAAGGACACCCCGCAGGTCTCGCCGACCCGCTTTCACAATTCGGTCAACAACGCGGCGGCCGGATACTGGTGCATGGCAGTAGGCTCGCAGCAGCCATCGACGAGCGTCGCTGCCTGGGACGATGTCGCGGCGGCCGGTTTGCTCGAGGCCGTGGCGCAGGTGTTGCTGGAACATACGCGTGTGCTGCTCGTGATCCACGACCTTCCGATGCCCGAGCCCCTGAACAGCGCTCGGCCCGTCCATGCGGCTTTCGGCGCGGGAATGCTGCTTTCCCGAGCGCGCTCGGCCGAGAGCATCTGCGCACTTGCCCTCGAACTGGCGCCATCCGGCGAGTCGGAATCGACACTGACCGACTCGGGGCTTGAGACCTTGCGACGCGACAATCCGGCTGCCCGTAGCCTGGCACTGATTTGCGCGATTGCCCGCAACCAGGCAACGACGGTCGTCATGCCGTTCCTCGGTCACCAGGTCTTGCGCATCGGGGTACAGCCGTGCGCCTGAGGCAAGTCGCGCGCGCGCTTCGACTCTTTCTTCCGTTTCCGATTTTCGCGCTGCTCGGCGCGAGCAGCCCTCCTCCTGATCCGGTCAATCTGGCGCGTGGAGATACGGCCGCGCTCGCGCGCTACCTCGACAGCTACCTTACCCGCGAGCTGTATCGCCATGGCGCGCTGGGCGTCAGTGCCGCATTGGTCGACGCCAATGGCATAATATGGGCGCGCGGGTTTGGCCTCGCAGATCCATTGCGCGGCATGCGTGCCACGCCTGCAACCATCTATCAAGTCGGATCGATCAGCAAACTTGTTACCGCCACCGCCGTCATGCGCGCGGTAGAGCACGCCCAGCTAGCACTGGATGTGCCAATCCAGACCTACCTGCCGCAGTTTCGCATGCGCTCGCGCTGGGCAGAACCGGTGCGCCCCACACTGCGCGAGCTGCTCTCACACCATGCGGGAATGCCAACCTTTTACCTTAAGGGTTTCTTCTTGGATGAGCCGCTTCCGGCGCTCATCGATGCCCTGGCGGACGAACATCTCGCCTACCGGCCCAGAACCATTTTCAACTACTCCAACGTAGGTATCGATATCGCCGGCGCAGCGCTCGAGCGCGTCGCCGGCCGCCCGTTTGCGGTGCAACTGCGGAACGTGCTGCTCGATCCTCTTGGCATGCAGCACTCGTCCTACGTGCGCGACGAGCGCGTTGCCGACCGCCTTGCCGTCGGTCACGTCAAGCACCGGCCCACTGCGCCTGTCTCCATTCGCGATGTCCCGGCGGGGGGCTTATACAGCAGCGTCGAGGACCTTGCCCGTTTCATGCGGCTATTCCTGCGCAAGGGCGAACTTGATGGTGAACGCTTGCTGCGTCCGCAATCAGTCGATGCCATGCTGTCTCCGCAGTTTTCTGGCCTGCCGCTCGATTTTGGGCAGCAGTTTGGGTTGGGCTGGATGTTGAGCGGCATCAACCTGCCGGGCGCGGGCAAGATCGCCTGGCACAATGGCGGCACGAAAACGTTTGTCGGTCAGATGATCCTGTTGCCCGAGCGAAATCTTGGCGTGGTGGTATTGGCCAACTCGGATCGCGCCGCGACGCTCGTCTATGAAGCGGCGGAGGAAATCCTGCGGCGTGCGCTGCAGACTCGCGACGGTATTTTGCCACCGGCGCCCTCGCGACGATTGCCGGCAGTGGTTCTGCCGAACCAACAACTTGATCGTTACGCCGGTGACTACAGCCTGATGGGGGCGCTTGCGCACATCGAGAAGAACGGCTCGCGTCTGAAGCTCAAGGTGCTGGGACACCAGCTCGATCTGGTTCCCACGGGCGGCAGCGACTTTCGTGCCGAATGGAGCTTGTTAGGCCTGATATCGTTCCCAATTCGGTTCCCACCCATCGAGTTCATCGAGCGTGAAGGACGCACGTTCATGCTCTGGCGTGATCGTGGCGTCGCCGTCACCGCCGAGCGCGTCCCAAAATTCAATGTGTCCGCTGCGTGGCAACGACGCACCGGAAACTACCGGCTGCTAAACCCCGACAAGGATTATCTCGTTGACCTGGAGCACGCGCAGTTGATTTACGAGGATGGCAAGCTGCTCATGGAGTTGCGCATTGCAGGGCTAGAAGACCGCGACATCAAGGTTGTCATCATGCCGATTGATGACCGGACCAGCTACACCTTCGGCGTCGGGCGCAATGTGGGCGATGTGACGCTCGTGGAGGAACACGCCGGACAGGAACGGGTGCGCTATCTGGGCTACTACTTCGAACGTGTCGCATTCCCGGCAACGGTAGTCGCAGGCGCCGCCAAAAAATGATGGGATTTCCCACGCTGCCGCTCCCGGCTAAACTGCCCAGGCTCACCCGGCAACGCCGAGTGCGTTAATACAACACCAAAACGGAGGAAATCCACAGATGAACCGTCCTTCCGCCAGCATACTGGCCGTCATTGCAGCTGCAATCCTCACGACAGTCACCGCGCTTCCTGCCGCGGCGGCCGGCAAGATTACGATTCCACCCACGGCAACCATCGATCCCAACGCCGGTGTGAACGCCAAGGTACGCGATGAATGCGTGCCGGACGCGCGCGTCACCGAACTTCTCAAGGAGCAGCTCAAGGCGGCTGGTTACGACGTGACGGTCGCCAAACAAGCAGGCGGCGGCAAATCGCTGCAGCTCACCATCCTGAATGTGACCGGTGTCGGCGGCGGCGCCTGGTCTGGTCCGAAATCAATGACCGTATCCGGCAAGCTTTATCAGGACGGCAAGGTCGTCGGAAGCTTCAACGGCCGGCGCACCTCGGGCGGCGGCGTTTTTGGTGCTTATAAGGGCACCTGCTCGATCATTGGTCGCTGCGCCAAGGCCCTCGCCAAGGACATTACCGTTTGGCTCGAGAATCCGACAATGGACGCGCGCCTCGGGGAGATGTAGGCGCGTTTGGGTTCGCGGCGTCAGGTGTTGCCTGACGCCGCCTCACGCGCCAATTCGGTTTCCAGCAGCTTCAGCATCTGCTCACGCGGCAGCTTGCCCGCGGCATTGCGCGGCAGCGACGCGACGAGCCACAAGCGGCGCGGTACGAACACCTCGTCGATACGTGTGCGCAGCGCGGCCAACACGACATCACGCGACTGTCCTGGCGCCACAACGAATGCCGTGAGACGTGGCTCCCGGTCATCTTTCGCCTCCTCCACCAGGAACGCGCCGTCCACCACCCCTGGAAGTTCCTGCAGCTGCTGATTCAGGTACAGCAGTGAGGTGCGCTTGCCACCGATCTTGACGAGATCACTGTCGCGACCCACGAGCCGAAACTCTCGCGCGTTGAGAATTTCCACTACATCGCTCAGCACCACCGGTTCGCGGAAGTAGTCTGCTTCGACCAGGAACCCCTGCGTATGCGATCGAACGCGCACGCCATCAAACGTGCGCCAGCTATCCGTGTCCCGGTGACGGCGCGAGGCGATCGCTCCGGTTTCAGTGCTGCCGTAGAACTCGAGCACGGGCGCCTCGAACAGTGTCTCTGCCTCCCGCGCCACCGCGGATGGCAGCGGTGCGGCCGACGACAGAACGAATGACAGCGGTGGCAGGCGCGTCCGCTCGAGGACGCATGCACGCAGCTGCACCGGTGTGATTACGAGCGCCGGCTTCACAGGACTCGACTCGGCGATGATCCGGACGTCCTCCGGATAAAAGGGACGCTCGCGCGTGACCGCGTGGCCAAACTGGAGCGGCAGCAGAACAGAAGCGAGGAAACCGTACATGTGCTGGGGCGGAACAGTGGCAACGATGGCGCCGGCGCGTCCCGGGTCGAGCGTGAGGCGCGTGCCGGCGGCCTGTGCCTCACGCGCCACGCTGCCCCAGTACTTGAGGACCGGCTTGGGCCGGCCGGTGCTGCCGGACGTGAACGCGACCGCCGCCAGTTGCGCTTCGGGAAACCCGGGGGTCGCCAGATCCACAGACTCGCCTGCCTCGAGCGGCGGAAAGAACATGACCTCCGCCACCGCCGGCACGTCACGCTGGTCCGTGAGCACGTAGCTGTCAGGATAATCCTGAACGAGCTGTCGCCATACGTGCTCCACACGACTGCTGGGCAACAAGCTCACCTGATTGCGCTTCATCGCCGCGGCGAATCCGACCATGAAATGGTAGCGATCGGCACAGTCATTCAGTACATGTGCACGGGCCGGCAACTGAGCCGCCAGCGCCGCGACATCGGCAAGAAACTGCGCCGCCGTAGTCGATCGCACACGGTCGAAAGCCAGGGTGCGATCAAGCGAAAATTTCCCGAGCAGCGGCAAATTCATTTCTTCGCGCCGCCTCGAGCGCGTGCCTCGGCCAGTGTGTCACCGGCGATGCGAAAAATCGTCGCGAATCGATTGTGGCCTGGCGGTGGACCGAAACGGAACCATGCGTACGCGAACTGACCGACGAACATCAGACCGACGAATAGGTAATTCAGGAAGTTCGCAAACAGCGACCAGCTCTCGAGCGAGGCGAATGTCGCGAGAACACCCGCGCAGACGGCCATGGCCACAAAGAACACCGTCCATGCCCAGGTCAGTGCTCGCGCAAACCGCACGTGCGCAGGACTGACCGAGGTCCCACGGTACTTTCGCATGAAAGGCTCGACGAGCGGTACGGCGCCGGCACGCAAGGTGCCGGCGAACGCGATGGCCAGCGCCGAGTTGAACACCAGGGGCGGAAGGAACAGCGCAATGTGCCCACCGAGAAGGAGATTCGCGACCGCGGCACTCGCCAGCAATGCATAGAGCCCGGTCCATATCCAGCGCCGCGACCGATCGCCGAGCCAGAGGTGCAGCAGCACCATGACGAGCGCGACGGCGAGAAGCGTGGCAAGCGCGGCCACCGGAGCATCCTTCACGATGAAGGTATGCACGAGAATCGGATAGAGGACCAGACTGCCGGTGGACAGGAGCTGGCGCAGGCGCCGCATGAGCGCTCAGTTCTGCCGGTGCTGTTCGACGTGGCGCGCCAGCGCGCGCAAACTGGCAAACACAGCCTTGTTGTTTTCGTCGTCGGAACGCAGCTTGAATCCGTACTTGTTGGAAATTGCCAGCGCGAGCTCGAGCGCGTCGATCGAATCGAGCCCGAGGCCCTCGCGAAACAGCGGCGCCTCCGGATCAATACCCGCCGCCTGCACCTCCTCGAGGTTCAGCGACTCGACGATCAGTTGGGCAACTTCAGACTCAAGCGGGCTCTGGGTGGACATCTAAGTGGGTAGCGCGTAGTGACAGAACCGGGGGAAAGCGAGACTGACACCTACCCCGATCCATTAACAACCAATTCAAAATATTCCGATGAATTAAATAATGCCAGTCTCGATTAGATTTGCGGATCTCACCGATCGCCGGCGGGCGCTATTCTGCCACAGCTCGAATCTCCCCGGAATCCCCGTACTGAAGCGACCTTTCGCCGCTAGCGGGAACCGGTACGGGCACAGGCAACCGCTTCGATCTCAACCAAGAGATCGCTGCGGCAGACATCGGCCTGAAGATAGATCGTCTGGGCATGGGGTGACAGCACTTCTTGCAAGCGCGCGCGCACGTCCGGCAGAAATTCCGCCTCACGCAGGTAAACCTTGAGGCACACCAGGTCTTCCAGTCCGCGGAAACTGCATGCCTCATCCCGTGCCGTCCCGGTCAGCAGCGCCACGATATTGCGTAAGGTTTCATCAAGTTGCGCAACACAGTCGCCCGGATGGCGCGACTCGTGACCCACAATGCTCGCGGTACCGGAGATGTAGAGGTTCTCCATACCGTCCCAGCGCTTGAGCGTGGCGCGCGCAAACGTCGGGCTTCGTGGCCCGTACTCGGGCGGGTAGAGATAGGCACTTATCTGACGGGGGTTTTCCCGAAACTCCCCGGGTTCACGCGAGGCCAGCGCGTAAATATGCAACTGGCCGCTGCGGGTACCCAACGCACTCGCGGACGGGAAGCGCTGGGCCGCGTCGCCGAAGTGCTGCTGGAAGGCAATACCGCGTCCGCGACAAAAGCGCCGATAATTCTCGAGCCCGAGGGATTCGTCATTTATTTGCGGAAAATAATTCCACACCCGCAATAGATGCGGATAACCTTGCTCCTCAATAACGGAAACGGAAAATAGCGTCTCGTAGCCCTCGGCCGTGCGCTGCTCGAACGAGGCATGATCAACCGGTACCGGATCCGAGATGGCAGCAAACAACGCGTCGCCATTGTGCGCGTAGCGTACGTCGCCAAACGTCCCGCACTGAACCACGCGGTCGCTGGTCCACACCTCAACCAGGGGCACCTCGTTCAGCTGCGGCATGTCGACGTACGTCACGGGGTAGCCGGGATCTGCAACTGTCCCGGGCGGCCGGGAGAAATGCACCTCCCCGAGGATGCGGTCGCCAGCGTCCCGGCGCCGCGTGCGCAGCGCTTCCGCATCCAGATACTCGACGCCAACGGGAGACGCTTCGGTTGAGGGGGAACGGGTCACGGCATGGGAGCCTTCTGGCCTCACGACCCCAGCGGCAGTATCGGAGTCCGGGCGCTTGCAGAACGAAGCCGACACGGGATGTGGGGGGATTTGCCGAAAAAGAACTGGTTATATTGATCAATAATCTATCATAAAAATCGGGGTGGCGCCGGGCCGCCAGGCTAGCTAAGCTGACCCTCGAATTACACGCGGTTGTGGGTCCCGGGCCCGCGACCATGTTTGACGCCTCGGTGATACCGTCTTCACTCTTGCCCACTGCCCTGATCCCCGCTGCTCCATGCTGAAGCGCAAGATTGTTTTCATCAATCCGCCGTACGAGCGCATCGCGCCGGGCTACGATTTCGTCCGCCACATTACCAACAAGTCGCCGTCTCTCGGACTCCTGCATCTTGCCGCCGAGGTGCGTCTGCACGGCTATGAGCCTTCCATCATTGAAAGCGATATCTTTGAGCTCAGTGTCGACGATGTCGTCGCACGTATCGCGCAGGAACGGCCACTATACGTCGGCATTACCCTGTTTACGGTTGGGGTCTGGGGCGCAGCGGCAATCGCCCGCGGGATCAAGGCGGCGCTGCCCGACACGGTCGTCATTGTCGGCGGTCCCCATATCTCGTCCATGGGGCCCGAGACCATGGAGCGCTTTCGCGAGTTCGACTACGCGGTGGTTGGGGAAGGCGAGAAGGTCTTGATGGACCTGCTCAGCGCGCTGGAAACCGAGGCCGACCTCCGGGCCGTGCCGGGCATCATTTTCCGCCGCGGGCCTTTCGTCCAGGTCACCTCCGGCAATCCGGTCAACCGTCTGCTCGACGACCTCCCCATGCCGGCCTGGGACTTGTTACCGGATTTTCCGCGCGCCTACCCGCCCGCTATCTACGATTTCCCGCGCGGCCCAGTGGCAACCATTGCGGCCTCGCGGGGTTGTCCGTTCCACTGCAAGTTTTGCGACACCTCCACCTTTGGCGCCCGCGTGCGTCACTATTCGCCGCGCAAGGTGTTCGAAATGATGCGCCACCTGCACCATACCTATGGCGTGCGACACATTATGTTCGTCGACGATCTGTTTCTCGCCAGCCGCCAGCGCGTAACCGAGCTTTGCAACCTGCTACTCGACAGCGGCTTGCGCATGACCTGGACCTGCACTGCGCGCGTCGATACGGTCAAGCCCGATGTCCTGAAGCTGATGAAGCAAGCCGGTTGTTGGGAGATCAGCTTCGGTCTCGAGACCGGCTCCGACGACCTGCTGCAGAAGATGGACAAGGCAGCGCGCGTCGAAAAGTCCGAGCAGGCGGTCGGCTGGACCGCTGAAGCCGGAATCCGCACGAAAGGTCTCTTCATGCTCGGCTATCCGGGCGAGACCACGGAAACCATCAGCGCCACGAAGGACTTTGTGCGCCGGATCCCGATGACGATCATGAACCTCACAAAGTTCACGCCCTACCCCGGCTCGCCAATCTATCGCGACCTCTACGGCACCAATATCCGGGAAGATCACTGGGAAAAGATGAATGGCATGAACTTCGTCTGGGCACCGGAGGGGATCACGGTCGAGGAACTCGACCGCGAGTACCAGAACATTCTGGTCGCTTTTTATAAGCGTCCGCGGATGGGCGCGTATTACCTGAAGCTTACGCTCCAGTACCCAAACCACCTGTATCGGCTGCTGCGTTTCGCGCTCGGCTTTTTCGGCGCCAAGCTGAGAAGCTACCTCACCGGGCGTGGCGGCGTGCTGGTCCGCCCGAGCGAGGTTCACCTCGACACCCCGTCGACACGCTGAGCGGCTGGCGCCGCGGGTCGCCGCTACGTCCTGTACGCCTTGCGCCGGAATAGCTCGCGCTTGCTCACCAGCCGGTCGAGGAAAAGCAGACCGTCCAGGTGATCGATCTCGTGCAACACTGCGCGCGCTTCGTAACCTTCGCAGCGGTACTCGCGCCACTCACCGTTTCCGTCTTGGGCGCGCACGCAAATCCGCTCAGCGCGCGCCACATTGCCCGTGTAGTCCGGAACCGACAGACACCCCTCGCGCCCGACGGCCTCCCCTTCCCGGGACACCATCTCAGGATTCACCAGCAGCATACGACCGTTATGAGCGATGCCTGGTTTGCCTGAGACATCTACAATGACAATGCGCTGGAAGTAATTGACCTGTGGTGCCGCCAGCCCGACGCAGCCGGGACTGGCTCGCATCGTATCTTCCAGATCGCACAAGAATTCCCGCAATGCCTGATCGAAGCTGCTGACCGGCACGGACACCTGTTTCAGGCGGATGTCCGGGTAGTGCAGCACCTCGCGCACCGCCACCGCAGCTAGCCCACGAGCGTCTCGAGCGGTTCCGCACCAACCTCGACGCCCTTCTCGCGTAACGGCAACAACAGCTTCTCGATGGCTGTCGCGCTCTCGGCGCTATGCCCGTCGATGGTCATGACATAGATTGGCTGCTCCGGGGTGCCGGCTACATCGGACTCCAAATCGAGAATATTGAAACCGCGTGAAGCCAATGCGGCAGTGACCTGTGCCACGATGCCGGGACGATCCGCACCGTATACCGTGACGCGCACGTTGGGCTCGACGTGGCTATGCAGGTGCGCCTCGATCGTATCCACATGCAGTTTGAGCCCCAACGAGAGCCCGGCGGGACCGAGAAGCGCACGGATTCCGCTCTCGTCTTGCTCTGTCTCAACCATCATCATAATGGTGAAGCTCCCACCCAAACGCACCATCGATGCCTCACCGAGATTGGCCCCCGCCCGGAACAGTGCATCAGTCAGAGCGGCGACAATCCCGGGCTGGTCGCGGCCGACCACCGTCAACATGTACCATCGCTTCATTCTGCCTCCGACGGTGCGCTAGTGAAGCGTCGAGTGCGCAAAGAAGATCACGGCCACGCCAAGCACGATCAGCGCAATTTGCTGAAATGTGGCCGCCGGCTCCGGGCGCTTGGGCAATCCCGGAATCAGATCGGCAACCGCAATAT
>SMTZ1_10000759_pt1 | contig 31128 bp, 20 predicted proteins | sample DeeMarSWOR136_30_FD_25667 | JGI IMG/M metagenome (IMG submission 25667) | reverse complement strand
GCCCCTATCTAAAAAAGGTTGATGACTTTATCACGGGTATCAATTGCTCTCCTTCTGGAGAACGAGCGCTTATTGTGGCACGAGGAGAAGTTTTTACTGTTCCGAAAGAGGATGGGCCCACAAGAAACCTGACTAAAGATTCAGGTTCACGAGATAAAGATGCCTCATGGGCGCCTGACGGTAAAACTATTGCTTATATCTCGGATAAAGATGGAGAGTACAACATCTATCTGATCGATTCAAAAGAAAAGAATGAGGCTGTGAAATTGACGGACTTCAAAAATGGTTATCGTCATACGCTTAGATGGTCGCCAGACAGCAAGAAAATCGCCTTTGCCGATCAAACCCTTAGCTGTTACTATCTGGATGTAAATACCAAAAAAATCACCAAAATTGACAAGGCTGAGTACGAAAATGTAGACATTTCTCTCGATATCAAGGCAATCTATGATTTTCAATGGTCGCCTGATAGTCGATATATTGCTTATTCCAAAATGGACGCTGACCTGGTCTACAAGGTCTACATTTTTTCTGTGGAAACAGGAAAAAGTCAATGCGTGAGTAACGGTATCTTCAATGATTTTAATCCGGTCTTTTCAAAGGATGGAGAGTATCTTTTCTTTGTATCAAACCGGCGCTTTAATCCAACTTTTTGTGATTTTGAATGGGAGATGGTTTATAAAAATGTTGCTGGAATCTACTGTTTGACTCTTAAGCAAGATGGGAAACCATTACTTCCATTTAAAAGTGATGAAGTCGAAGTGAAAGATGAAAAGAAAATCGAAGAAAAGGGGAAAGAAAAAGACAAAACAGAAACTGAGCAAGCAAAATTAATAGCCATTGATTTTGAAGATATTGCCGAACGAATCGAAGCATTGCCGCTCAAACAAGGGAATTATCGCAATTTGGCAGCGAATGAATCCTCGATTTTCTATTTAAATAAAGATGAAGGCGATTTCAATCGCTTTGAATATCGTGCGGTAGGACAAATGGATCTTTTTTCATTTTCGTTCAAAGAAAGAAAAGAAAATATTGTTATAAAAGAAATCGATAGTTACCAGCTTTCATCAGATGGCTCAAAAATTGTTTATAAAAAAGGAAATAAGGTAGGAATAATCGATGCCAGTGCCAAAGATTCTAAAGGAGATGAACTCAATCTTTCAAACGTGAAAATGTGGCTTGATCCTCTGGCAGAATGGAAACAAATTTTCAACGAAGCCTGGCGGATGGAGCGAGATTTCTACTATGAGCCCAATATGCATGGCATTGACTGGAACGCGATGAAGGAGAAATATGGACGTCTGCTTCCACATGCCTCCTGCCGACAGGACATCCGTTACATCATTGGTGAGCTTATCGGAGAATTGAATACATCACATACCTATGTTTTTGGTGGTGATTTAAAACGACAGTCTGAACGGATAAATATTGGTTTGTTGGGAGCAGATTATGAAATTGATAAGGCAAACAATCGTTATCGATTCAAAAAAATATATCGTGTACCTGATTGGTCTCGTGAAGTAATCCCTCCTTTATCTCCACCACTTGTTAATGTTAAAGAAGGCGATTATCTGCTGCATGTAAATGGAGTTGAAGTTACTACTGATAAAAATATCTATTATTACTTCCAGGACCTGACAGGCAAACAAGTCACGCTTCTTATTAATAGCAAACCAATCCTTGAAGGAGCGAACGAATTTACAACGAAACCACTTGGCAGTGAAAGTATACTGAGGTATTTAGATTGGGTTGAGCACAATCGCATGGTAGCCGAAAAAGAATCAAATGGAATGATTGGCTATATTCACCTTCCTGATACTTACTTAGGCTCAGCGGTTGAGTTTCCGAAATATTTCTATTCGCAAACCCGCAAAAAGGGATTAATCATCGACGGCAGATTCAACGGGGGTGGTTTAGATCCCGATATTTTTTTGCAGCGTTTGGATAAAAAGCTTCTTACCTACTGGACACGTCGCTATTCGCATGATCAGACAACGCCAGCAGTCGTTACACGTGCTCACATGGTTTGCCTCACTAACCGCCAGGCAGGTTCTGGTGGGGATATGCTTCCCATGGAATTCAAAATGAAAAAAATGGGACCAGTTATTGGTACCCGTACCTGGGGAGGTCTTGTTGGTGTTTCCATGTGGATCAGCATGATTGATGGTGGTGGACTATCTGCACCTGACTACAGAATCTACGATCCAGAAGGTAATTGGATTGTTGAAAACGAGGGAGTGGATCCTGACATCGTTGTTGATTTGAATTCAGTAGAAATGTCCCGTGGCTATGATGCACAATTGATGAAGGGTATTGAGGAGCTTATGAACAAGATCAAGGAAGATTCCAGACCATGGCCCAAACATGAAGCGTTTCCTATTGATAAATAAACAATATATAAGTAGATGGGTAGATGCGTGTATATGCATATAGATATAAGGGATAAGGTAACCAGAGCTTCATTCCATTATTCATATCTCCTTTATATCTCTTCCCATATACCCATTTACTTCTCTACTCATAAGCCATTTTTTGATCATTTGAATTTATCTGGGATTCTCTTTACTTTACAATTGAACGAAACCGTTACATAAGCCTCTGGCTTGTGGCTGCTACCCAGGTTAGTTTTATATTTCTAGGGGCAAGCAAGAAGCTTGCGTTACGAGTACAGAGGTTTTTTTTATTCACAAAATAATAGAAATCTGACCAAACAAAATTTGGTGCTTGATTTTTTAACTTTAATGATGTATATTCAGGGAGTGAAATAAAATATTTAATTCCAACCCCTGAATCATATCAGTTGCAAATATAAACATACTTTCAATCTAAATTTCGAAAAAATTATTACATGAAAAAATTCGGACATAGCCTCGAAAAAATAACAGATAGTGCTGATCAATTGAAGCAAGTGTTCAAATCAGATCTGAAGTTTGGGGATTTAGTTCTGATTACAACTTTGAATTCAGTTTACTCAGTTCGGGTTCTCCAGGATGGCTTCTACCTGGTTTCTGGTGGCTGGTTTGATAAAAATGGACTTTCGCCATTTAAAACAACGATCACTGGTTGTACCTGGGGCGGCAGCATTATTAAAATAAATATTATAGCTGCTTGTGGATTATGCGTGGAATTCGGAAATCATGTTGTGACCTCTCCAATTCAAAAGATATGTATTTTTCCAAATGGAGGTGAAAATTAAAATCTCTCAATTTAATCAACAAGACTTTTTAATGTGCGAATCTATGATATTGTTGATTTAGTGGGACTAACCTTTCCTAAAGCTTTAGAATGTACGATATATGCTCGTTAAGGATTGTCTTGTAATGTCATTCCTGTGAATACAGGAATCCCTAACCTTTTGTAAATATGGGGATTCCTGCATACGCAGGAATGACAGCGGTTATTACATTTTAATCCTTAACGAGTATATAGTTTGATTGATTGTAAGTGCATCTATATATTAATATCCTAATGTCCTAATAGCTTTAGGAAAGGTGTTTTTCAACAGAGTCGTCTATTTCACCATAAACAAATCATAAACATTACAGTTCCCCTTTTCTTTAGCGCCGCCTCCACCCTGCCATTGTGATGCAACCTTACCGACATTACGGAATTCCCCAATTCCGCCACCACCATGGTCATCCTGAGCACCAACAACAATAGCAAATCGCCACTCCTTTTCATATTTTCCAAGATAACTTTTTGGAATAGCAAATGAGATTTGTTTCTCTTGAACATCCCCCAGAGGATAGCGGAAATCTTCGGGACGATAAACAGCGAGAATATTCCCCTGCTCATCTTCTAATTGCAACCCACCGCCAATAAAAATAATTCTGTGATAGGACATACTTGGCGGCAGTTGCAAATTTGCATTTCGAGAGATGAATTTCGCTCCAGTTTGTTCCTTTTTTTGAGCTATCGCAATGGCAACAAAGGTCAATTGGAAACCATATTCAGGGTGCCAGCCAGGCTGAACTAAATTGCGGAAGTTCAGACGAAAGTAATAGTTATCCTTATCTGCAAAAAGTTGAAATTTCGTGAGATCAAGGATACCGTCTTGAAAATAAGAACCGGTAGGATAGACATATTCTTTATTTGGTCCCTTGTCATCAAATTTTGGAGCATCGATATCGATTAGTACTGTTGCATCCTTATTCCACGATTTCACCTGTTGTCCGAAAAGTAAGGGGTATGGTGGTGGTTTTAAGTAATTCAAATTTTTATCCAATTGTGGAACTGCAAATGAAAAATAGGTCAGTAACTCTTTTCGAATGGGTATTGTTTCAAGACGATAGCCAATTTGTCTTCCATCAATAGAAACAGTTGTGGCTGCTTCAAAATCGATTTGTACATTCTTAGTTTCCATTGAATGAATTGGGAAAGCAAAGATGACTTTTTCTGTTGGAGAAAAAAGATATTGAACCTCAATATTCCAGGTTTGATCACCTTCAATATAATTTAGAATAATGTTAAACTTTGTTTCACTTTGTTGCATTGAAAGATGAAGGTTTGAATTCGGTATAGGTACACAACATGTCAGTAAACTGATTTCATCTGGAAGATGTGGTGCAATAACAATCGTTTTTTCTGGAACATTCGGAAGAATGCCGATTAGGTCCTGATAAATATTACGTAAGTATTCCGCTAAACTCCAGGCTTGACTTACAGTCCCCGATGGCTGTGGAATTTCGTTTCCTGGTAACGGGATTGCGTCCAACAATTCAGAAAGTGTACCCACAGCTCCCCAATTCAAAATTTGAAATGATTCAGATGTTAACAGTTCATACGCCAGATTTTGATAACCATATTTTGTCAAGCTGCTAATAACTGGACCAGTCAGCCACCCCCAAACAATTCCGTTATGATATGCTTCATCTTTCGGATAATATCTCGGTAAAATATGAAATGGATGGAAATCAGGATCGTGTTGCCATAATGAAGCAACCCCGTAACTATAGCTAAGTTTGGTAATAATCTCTTTTAGCACCATAAATTCATATTCAGGAATAATTAACTGAACTTCTGGGATTGTAATACTAAAAATCTGGTTCGGACGAATCTTTCTATCGGGATTATCATTCGTGTTTAGATGATCAAATAATGAGAGCCGCTGATCATCCCAAAATTTTTTATGAAAATTTTGTTTCACCGTGTTGGCTATTTTCAACCACTTTTCAACATCTTTATTTCTATCGAGCAGTTTAGCAATATTACTTGAAGCAATTAATTGTTGATACCAAAGTGCTTGAATCTCAACTGCTCGGTTACCGCGAGGCGACCAGGGACCTTCAGTTCCTTTAGCATCCATCCATGTTTCAGCATCACCATGAGTTAGAAAATAATATTTATCGGTGTGATATTTAAGTGTTCCTATAATTGCTTTTTTAACAACTGCATACAGTTTTTCCAGCGTTTCCCGATCACCAGTATATTGATAATACTCCCATAGCTCACGAACAAACCACGGAGTACCGTCTGCTGTATTATAGATAATATTATCGGTTGTGACCTGATTTGGTATTCGTCCATAACTGGGATCAGCAGGATTATGGTTTTGGAATTGGGCAAAAGAAAGGAGGATCTCCTTTGCTTCCTTAAAGTTACCGCTTACCAATACAGCACCAGGTAATGAGATAAAGGTATCTCTCCCCCAATAGTTGTTAAACCACGGCAGCCCTGCAAAAATGCCGGTTACCTGTTTACCAGCACCTGGCTGGTGCATAATGAGCTGGTCCATCGAAATAATAGCCCAGCGAAAAGCCTTATTTAAATCGGGCAGGTTGGTTTCGAAATAGCAATCTCCCAATAATTTTATCAACCTTTTTTTCTTGGCATCCAATAGTTGAACTGCATTTTTACGCACGTGGTCGGTTAATTGCTCAATTTCCTTTGCATCATTGCCAACGACAATAATAATTCGATAATTATCTTTAACAGAACGAAATTGTCCTATTTGATAAGCAGAAATTAAATCAGCAGGAAGATTTTCGACCGGCAAATTATATTGTGTTGAGCAGTCAAATCTAATACCCAGGTATTTTAATCTCTGATCATTGGTTTCAGAATTTTCTGATTTGTTTGGACCCAAAATGAATAAATCTTGATTTCTGTTCCAGCTACTTTTTAGTACATTTATATCGAAAGAATTTGGAAATAATGGTGTGAAATCATAAGAGTGTAGATTTGGAGAATTAAATTCGATAATTAGGCAATTTATATTATCAAGCAGATACAAATTTTCAGCAATATCTCCCTGGTAAATTCTCGAGATATGATCAGGATAGACTTTAATAGACACCGCCTCATTTCTATTTAACCGTCGATCATCACTGGATATTAAATAGTCATATAAATATTGCTGTGCCATTACGTGTAGACCTTGATGACCATCCTGATGCAATCTCCCAGTTTCCCCATAAAAAAAAGCAGATTCTTTGTTGGTAAAAACAAAGGATCTGCACTGATCAGGTGTCACAGCAATTGCCATATTTTCTAATTCAGGTATCTGAATAGGTATTGACGAATCCTCCTGTTGATCACAACTCATCAATAAGATGACTAGAATAATTGATAAGAGGTTATATCTCATTAACTGATTTCTAACCAATAGAAACTCTTATGTTTAAGGAGTAAGATACAGTAAACTGCGCAGCATAACTATATAATTTTTATTTTTTAAGGTCAAAATATTTAAATGAGAAAGTTATTTAATCTCACTACCTTAATTAATCCTGGTATAAGCCGAATTAAAATAATAAGGATAAACTCTTTCGGTCTTCTTTTTTTTCATATAACTTTTTGCTAACTCTAAAAATATCCCCACATCACGATCAAGATCTAATTTTGAACCATCAAAATAAAAAATACGAATTGGTAAATGATCAAAATCTTTGCTCACTTGTGGATAAACGACCTCACAGACAATACCGTTCATACATGTGAATGGGCTGATGTCAATAATCCCATCAGCACCTTTATGATGCAGAAATATGGCTTTACCGACATTAAGTACCATTTCTCCCAGTGCACCTTCCTGCGGTAGATATGGTCGACTGTAATTTAAAATTTGATGCACATGAGTTGGTTCTTCATAGCCTTTAAACTCTTGCTTAAATGGCTGCAAAAGAAACTGCTCATCTTTGTGTTGAAAAGCAAACTTAATTTTCGCAACTAACATATCTCTGGAAAACTTTTTTCCAGCACGGATAAGACGTAATTTTTGTTCATCATTGGTGTACCATACCCATTCTGCAACATCCGAAATCCAAACTTCTCCACCGAACTCTTCGATCTTATTTATCAGATATTCGTTGCTAAATTCATTCAACCGACAATATATTTCACCAACAATCCCAATAAGTGGTTTATCTTTAGTAAAGTTAGCTGGAATATGATGGTAACGTTTTTTAGTCTTTATAAGTACGTTACGCAACAAATGCAATCGCTGTTTAGCTTTTAATCCTGACGTTGCTAATATCTCACTCAATTCATCAAGACTCTGATGAAAAATTTCGTTAGCAAGGTCTTTGTTCACTGCATAAGGTCTGATTTTAAGATGAAATTTTCTTATTATATCACTTACAACAATTGCATGCCAGAAAGTTCTTTTTAACTCTTCTGCGGCATTTCCAAACCCGTCATATCCATCTGAACTGGTTGGGGAGACCACCATCGCCTGATCATAACCTTTTTCTTTGAGAATTTTTTTCAGTATCCCTTGATATTGACCGAATCGACAGGGACCACCAGCAGTGGGAAGCAAAAATGCAGTTTCAGCCGGATTAAAAGATGGATTTTCCATGATTTTCAAAAAATTTCCCAATGTCACTCGTTCAGGAAGACATTCATCACCATTTAAATATTTTGATCCTAATTCTAATGTTTTAGCATCGGAGGGTGGAGAAGGTTTCGCATGAATCCCAATCGATTGAAAGGCAGCAGAAGCCAATTTTGCCCCGCTGAAACTCATTCGCGGAATATACATTGTTCGACCAATAATCGATGCACTTTTGCTTTTAGTTGATTTCATATTTTACTTAAAATAATGAATTAATTTCCTATTGAATTTGAGGTGAAAGCCAAGTTTTTCGAACTATTTGTTGCTGTTCAGTTTGCGGTTCAAGATTAATTAAAGAGACTACCTTGCCAACCTTACCGGCGACTTTAGCGATTAGCATTAAGAGTAAACCATCTCTTTGAATAGAAATATCAATTTCCTGCCCGACTTCGAGAGAATCGGTCATTTGTTCCAATTGTTTCGGATAATGAATTCTCTGGTTATTTATAGATATAAGCTTATCCCCTATTTTGAGACCAGCAATTGACATTGGTCCCTGGTCAGAAATTTCTGTTACAATGTTTCCCCGGTCAGATATAACTAATCGCCCCAAATCGGGCAATGTATCAGTTTTTGATTCAAGAAAAACGCCAGCAGTTTTAAAAATTTCTGAGAAAGGCCATTCCACCGAACCATTTATATACAAATCAAAAAAAGACGTTAAATCAGCGCGTGTAACCGCGCAAATGGCACGCAATATATCTTCATCGTGATAGCCAATTTTTTTATCACCACACCATTTATTCATAAAATACATGACATCATCCAAATTGCTTTTATTGAATGTTAACTCTCTAATTTTTAGGTCCAACAATAAACCAAGCAACTGACCCTTTAATCTTATATATTCCATAGTATTTTCGGAATCATATTTTATAATTTGTGAACATAATGTTGTAATCGCAGGCATTTGATCATCTGAACGACATAGGATCCGATTAATCAACTTTATATGATAGTCAATAAAATTCTCTTCAGACCATAATTTTGAACGAACCAGATTTAAGCAACCATAGTAATCACTCACTCCATAACAAAACCACAAGCTACTGGTATTGGGATTTTCATTCTGTCTCTCCCCTTCCATAGCGTCGGGATAAAACCGATTTCCATTCCACATTTGAAAAAAATTACTGGCAGCTTCTCGAACAATTGCAGGTAAATTGTTTTGGACGGAATTATGTGTTAAATAGATAATTGATGTGTTTACATAGGCTTTTGAACTGATTTGCCTGTAACCTGAAAAAACCTTGAAAATGAAGAGATATCTCTCAAAAGGGATATCTTTAAATAAATTAATTTGATTGGTTACGATTTTTGGTATTAACACATTCAATTTGGTAAGATTGGTAGTCTGCTTGCCATCGATTACAACATAACAAGTTCGATTTTTAATGGCAAAATAAATATCTTGAAAAGTTCCCATATAAAGTGGAAATTGGATCAGTTGTTTATAGTTTTCAACATAGTATTCAAATGGTTGAATCGTTGGTGATAGTGCTGTTGCCAATTTCCAACCATGAGGGACACGAACGGCGAGGTGGATGGGGAAATTTTTTAATTCCCGAATAAACATAAATATAGTTCCCCCATCAACTCTCGCAAAATTCCTATCAATGCATTCACCCAGAATATTATCACTTGGTCCCTTGATTTTATAAGAGATAACAATGAAATCATTATCATTTGCATTAACAAGCCATTTTTTTAAATCGATTTGTTCAAAGGGTAATTTTTCACCATATTCTCCTAATACATTAAAATTAGATGCTTCGCAACAATAGGTGTGATCGTTAAATAATCCATAATATGACTCTGGAAATCCACAGAATAAGCTTTCAAAGTGATTATTTTTAATGGTAATCGTTACACTGAAGGAATTCCAATTTTCTTCATCAATTTCTAAATAATAGGTAATATTCTGGTGAGGGAAAGCCGAATGAATGCTGATAATTGAAAATATGAAAACTATCAATATGTGCAAGCAAAATTTTCTAAATGAATTTATGGAGGTAGATTTATTATTTCTCATTTTAACGCTTATAATCCATACATGTCAATGATTTGGTCTTTACTTTTACCGATGATATTATATTTTTTACCAACTTTACTAAAGGCATTCAATGCTTTATCGAGGTGAAGTTTTTCATGTGCTGCGGAAATTTGTGTTCTTATTCTTGCCTGACCTTTTGGAACCACCGGATAGCTAAATCCAATTACATAAATCCCTTCGTTCAAAAGTTCTCCCGCTATATCCTGAGCTAATTTTGCATTGTATAACATGATTGGAACAATTGGAGTGACTCCCGGTTTAATGTCAAAACCAGCAGCAGTCATTTTTTCTCTAAAATAATGGGTGTTTTCCTCCAATCGATCCCGCAATTCTGTGGTGTTAGATAATTCGTCTAAAATTGCTAATGTTGCACCAACGATCATCGGTGCTAATGCATTGGAAAAAAGATAGGGCCGACTTCTCTGGCGCAACATCGTAATCAGTTCTTTCCGTCCACTGGTACAACCACCTGATGCACCTCCTAATGCTTTGCCAAATGTTGTAGTTATTAAATCGACGCGCCCCATCACATTCAAATGCTCTATTGTCCCTCTACCGGTTTTACCAATAAAACCAGTTGCATGGCTATCATCAACCATAACTAAAGCATCGTATTTTTCTGCTAAATTACAAATTTGATCCAATTTTGCCATGTCACCGTCCATTGAAAAAACACCATCAGTGGCGATTATTTTGTAACGCGTGGAATGAGATGAAGCCTCTTTGAGTTTGGCTTCTAAATCATTCATATCGCTGTGCTGGTATCTATATCGTTGCGCTTTGCAAAGACGAATTCCATCAATAATTGAAGCATGGTTTAATGCATCACTGATGATTGCATCCTGTTCATCTAATAACGCCTCAAATAGTCCACCGTTAGCATCGAAGCATGAAGTATACAATATCGTATCTTCTGTACGTAAAAAGCTGGAGATCTTGAGTTCCAATTCTCTGTGAATATCTTGCGTTCCACAAATAAACCTTACTGAACTCATGCCATAACCGCGGTCATCTAACATTCTCATCGCATTATCCAGCATCTTCTGATTATTGGATAATCCAAGATAATTATTGGCACAAAAATTCAGGACGGTTTTTCCATCTTTCAAAGAAATTTCCGCTCCCTGAGGGCTGGCAATAATTCGCTCATCTTTGAACAAACCATCATGCTGTATCTTCTCAAGTTCTCGTTGAAGGTCATATTTAATCTTTCCATACATGGTTCTTTCCACTCTATTTTAGATCATTAGTTGATTGAAACTATAATTAAGTCATTAAGGATACTTTTCCAAAATCGTCATTGCAATCGCATATTTTTGAGAATGTGATAATGACAAATAAATATTTTCTACTCCAAATTCTCTCAAAATGCGGTCAAAATTACCTTTACAAACAAATACCGGCTTACCCAGTTCGTTATTAACAATTTCAATTTCATGCCAGGTTATACCTTCACTTAATCCTGTTCCGATTGCTTTTAAAATTGATTCTTTGGCAGCAAAACGTGCAGCAAAATGTTGATATCGATGTGCTTTCCTCTGGCAATATTCAATTTCAGCTTGTGTGAAAATTCGATCCAGAAACCGATGACCGAATTTCTCAACTGAATCGTGTATTCGCTCTATTTCTACCAAATCTATTCCAATGCCGATAATCATCTTATTTTGCGCAAATCGTTTTCAAGTTCTTACTAAAGGAGTATGATAGAATAGTGTTCCCATTTGATCTACAATAGGAATTACTACTGCTTAGTCAGATTAATATTTGTGCTGATGGCTTCTCCTGTTCCTGTCCTGAAACTGTCATTCCCGCATGTTTTTTGCGGGAATCTCTTTCGGAAACCAAGGAGATCCCTGCATAAAAGATTGCAGGAATGACACATTAATCTTAATGTGACTAAGTAGTGTTACTTATAACTGTTAATGAAAATTGAAATGTCCAGGCTATAAAAAAACAGCTAAGGCAAATAAATCATTTTCTTCATTTCGAATTCCTTACCACTATTTTGAATATTTAAGCGATATAAATAAATGCCTCCAGCAACTTCATCCCCAAGTTCGTTATATCCATCCCAGGATATCTGGTACTGCCCCGGTAGGCGAAAACCTAAATCAAATCGTTGCACTCGCTGTCCTGCTATATTAAAAATTTCAACAGCTATTTCTGATGAAACCGCTATTGATATTTCAATTATGGTTTGGTAATTAAAAGGATTGGGATAGTTCTGGTATAAATACGTAGTCGTAGGTACAAATTTATCCTCCATTTTTTCTATCGAAGTGTACGTTAAATTATCCGTCCCCCCTGCGTTATGATATCTTGCCGCAAATTCTTGAAAATAGAGATTGGCAATTGTAGCATCTTTTATTATCAAAATATTTTCGTCATTGTTATTTTCGGCTGAATAGCTCCAATTATAAGATCCTGTAATTAATACTGGTTGACCCGGTCCCCCATTTCCATCAATTATTAAATATTTATGATGAAGTAAAGCAGTTTCTTTATCAAGAAGTACATCTGCTGGTGGATTCCAGGCTTGGCTGCCTGTCCCATTCATTTTATAATATTCACTTGATGACAACTGTTCATCATCAAATACACCTTTTATCTTAAAATTATCAACTGTCATCCATTTTTGATACATAACATCTGAAATTTGATCGTGTGTAAAGTTAAAAATACAGAAATAAAGAGAATTTTGAGCCTTAGCTATTTCACCAACTATATATTTTAATACATTATCTGAGGGACTCATAAACTGCAAAACTTCGATGCCGTTAATATTAAAAACATGCGGGCTATTATCTGATTTTCGATTTCCAAATTTGGATTGTGAAGGATTCGGGGTATCAGTTTCGCTCCCCCACATTTCATTGAATTCAATGGTATAACATTCTGCTAATGCTTGATCTTGAATTTCAATTACGTTTTCTGCATTAAGAAATGTTCCATTATATGAAAGATTATATGATCCGGTCCAAATCCAATCATCAGTAGCAGAAGTCTTATCTCGATGATCAATTATCACAAATTTATTATGCATTAATCCCTGGCCATTATTGTTGCCAAATCTGTCATTAATAATTGGAATGCCAGCGTTTTTTATCTGCTGAAAAACAGTATTTTCATTATCAGCCTCATATATGACACGAATTTTGACCCCATTTTGATATGCATTTATCAATAAATCGGCAACCGCATCGAAACTTTCACTTTCACTGATACTGTAAAAACAAAGATCAATGGAATACTTCGCAGAATTAATTCGTTGTACAAATTTGCTAAAAATATTGGTCTTTTCTGTTTGTTGAAAACGCGAATAATTTATATCCACCGATTTATTAAAATAAACCCGCATCTCTCCTGTTGAAACCTGGTTGAATGAGTTGTTTATTTTTGCGAATATGATTTCTACGCAAAAGACCAATACCAAAAATACCATCAATAATTTCTTTTTCAATTTACTAATCCATATTGGTTGAAGTTAGGCAAAATGCTCAAATTCAAAATCCTTCGATTGTCTTATTATACAGCAGTCTAAATTCAGATAGTATCCTATTATTGATTAATATTTTATACTGACTCCATCGCTCGGCGCGATGGAATCAGTATAGCAATTTTCTTTTTTGCTAAAAAATTAAATCCAAACGAGTATAAATATAAACATAATTACTTTTCCAGTCAAGTATTAAATTTTTGATGACAAAAAATCGTTTCTGGATCGGAAGGATTATGTTGTTAAATTTCATAACATCTTGTAAATCAAAATATAAGTTATTTTGTAACTCAAAATCAATGACAGAAGAAATTTAAAAAAATTTCTTGATTATTTCTCAAAAAATTTTAAATTTAATTTTACGTTTTAAAGAGTAGTAGTTATTAAAATGATACATAACATACTATTATGAGAGCTGTTAAAAATATTGCTTATTTCATTCTTCTCTTAAATTTCTGTAACTGCGAGAAAAGAGCCATCCCTCCTGATTCAAATCAACCTCATATTCCTTCTAATTTCATAGTATCAGGTGGTTTTCGATCGATAACGATGTACTGGACTCCTTCAAAAAATAAAGATATTGAAGGATACAAAATTTATTATGGCAAAATCAGCAAAAACTATTCCGATACTTTACTTGTTGGGAGCGAAATTTCTAAAAAGAAGATCAAAGATTTAGAAGATGACCAAAAGTATTTTTGTGCAATCTCCTCAGTTGACATTAATAATAACGAAAGCTATCTTTCAGAGGAATTATCTGTTCAAACCTATCTGGCTTTTGAAGATTTTTCTCAACCAGATGGAGCTCTTGATACTTCCAAATGGTATTATAACGTTGGCTATGAAGTAACTGTGATAAATAGTCAAGTGGCTACAATACAGAGTCTATTCAATGATGTCAGTATAAGGCGAAGTTTTGGGCAATACCTGAGCGTTACGCCGTTGAATAAATTTATTGTAGAATGTGAATTCAAATTAGGAACTCCTAATGTTGGAGGTGCAGGATTAATGATCCGCTCAAAAAAAGCCAATCCTGAAATGTATTATAAGGGCTATAATGCATTCATTTTTTGGAACTTTAATAATTGGGAATTACGACTTGAAGAAAGTTTAGTTGACCGACTTGCTATGGTAAACGTATCACCCATAAAACTTCCTGAAATAAGACCGGATGAGTGGATTAAACTGTCAGTGATGTATAACGACTATTCAATTCAAGCCTCTGTTTATCGATTATTAAATTATTCGATTCTTGGGACCATCGCAGCAAATGATCAAAAAGAGGGAACACGACCTTCTGATTCTGACTGCTACTGCGGCTTTTTTACTACACAATATGGAGGAAACATTATTTATACTGACAATTTTGGTATCAAACGAGCAGATTAGGAAATATCTTTGGAGAGCAAGATTAAATTAAATAAGGTGGACATTTTGGATCTTTATGGGGTGGGATAAAATAAGTTCCCCATTTTATTTTTATAACTTATTAATTTAATGGACAAAGAATGTTTCAAATATCCAGCTTATTTTATCACACTCCATAATGCGGTATTTTTTGATGAAATTTTTTGGTAATATTTTAAATTCAACTTGACTTATACTTATTTTTCTGATAAATTGAACTATACAGATTCATATCGTACTATATTGAAAAATGCCTTTAATCTTTCTTTATGATATGAAATATTTTGAAAATCATGAATATTGAGGGCGATCGTGGCAAGATTTCATAAAAAAATAGTTTTTGCTTTTATTTTTATATCCTTCATTTATATAGAAGGAAATGCTCAATATTATTTCGGCAGAAATAAAGTTCAATATAACGATTTTAAATGGCATATTTTAAAAACTGAACATTTCGATATATATTTCTATCCTGAAATGAAGGAATTAGCCGAAATCGGCGCAGCCTGGGCTGAAGAAACCTACACGTTTCTGGAAGATAAATTTGACCACAATATTAATCGTCGGATTCCCCTGATTTTCTATTCCAATCATGCGCATTTCCAGCAGACCAATACCATTCCCTATTTGCTACCTGAAGGTGTCGGTGGCTTTTTTGAATTTATCAAAGGACGTGTCGTTGTTCCAAGCAATGGTTCTGTTCCTGAATTCAAACGCGTCCTGCGTCATGAGCTTGTACATGTTTTTACCCACAGTAAACATTATCGTGTGCTTAAGGACCATAGAAAAACGCACTTCCCGGCACTTCCGTTATGGTTTATTGAAGGACTTGCTGAATATTGGTCACAGGGATGGGTTGATGAGGCAGAAATGTTTATAAAGGATGCGGTACTAAATGGTTATCTCTTCCCTTTGAGTCAGATGTATCAAATTTATGGCACTTTCTTAATGTATAAAGAAGGGCAAGCGATTTTAAAATATATTGCAGAGACTTATGGAGAGGAAAAAATTCTTCAATTAATTGAAAATACCTGGAAAGACGATAATTTTTCAAATGTCCTGAAATTAACTATTGGACTAAATTACGAAGAATTTGATAAAGAGTGGCTATATCATCTAAAGAAACAACATTACCCACTGATGGCGGACAACGATTTCCCTGAGATGGTGGCTAACCAAATTACATTTAAAGGAATTAATACCAAACCCGCATACTTTCGCCAAAATGGAAAGAAAAAAATTGCTTTTGTTTCAAATCGCACCGGGTATTCAAATATTTACCAGATGCCTATACCCAATGAAAAAGTAAACAAAGAGCAATCTGTCGAAATTTTAATAAAAGGCGAACGAACCGATGAGTTTGAATCATTTCACATCCTGAATAGTAAAATTGATGCCAATGACGAAGGCATTTTGGCCTTTATCTCAAAAAGCGGTAAAAGTGATGTTATCTATATCTATGATATTAACACTCACGAGATTATCAAAAATTTCAAGTTTGATAATATTATTACCTTATTTTCACCTTCATGGTCGCCTGATGGGGAAAAGTTGGTGTTCACTGGCATTAATTTTACCGGCAAGAGTGATCTATATACAGTTGATCTGGAAGATGGTTGTTTAGAGCGCCTCACCAACGATTTTTTTGACGACCGAGACCCGGTCTGGAGCCAGGAAGGTCAGTTTATCTATTTTAGTTCCGATCGAACCATTTTCGATAAACAGGGCAATGAAAGCTATTACAATATCTTTGCATTGAATTTAATTTCAGGCGATATCAGTTATATTACCTATGGAAATCATAACGACTATTCCCCTGTTGTTTCACCTGACAGTCGTTATCTTGCCTTTACATCAGATCGAGACGGTGCTTTTAATATCTGGCTAATTGAAAATCCAGCTTTGTCAATGCCCAACTACCTCGCAGATCGGAATACCTTATCCTCGCCTCCTCCTGCGGCAAGTTTACCAGTTTTTACTTTAATGGATCGACGAGTTAAGGCTAAGAAAATTACGAATTTTACGACCGGCGCATACGATCCTGAATGGACTGATGATGACCAGATACTATTTACCTCATTTGAAAAATTTTCATTTCAAATTCAAATTCTAGATGAAGTTATCCAGCGTTATAACACAGCAACATTGGCACAACGGGATTCACTTAAAGTAAACTTTGCATCCTGGCAAGCACCAAAGCTCGTGGCAAAATCTATTGCTTCAACAGCCAAGTATAAGCCTAAATTTAATCTGGATATAGCTCAAAGCTCGGTTATGCAAGACCCGATCTTTGGCGTATCTGGCGGTGCGCAGGTTGCAATGAGTGACATGCTCGGCAACTATCAATATCATTTCTTAATTTTTAATAACGCACAGACAAAGGACGAATTTTTTGATAGCTTCAATATTGCTGTTTCAAGGTTGGACCTTTCTCATCGAACCAATTATGCAGTCGGACTATTTCATTTTGCTGGCAGGTATTTTAATTGGTATGAGGGATATTTTTACGAAAGAAGATATGGCGGATTTGGTTCTATAAGTTATCCGCTATCTTTATTTCATCGAATAGAAGCAAGCATTAATATTCGATATTCTTATAAAGATTGGGTCGGACTCAGATCGAGGCAAGCTATATTAGCTTCAAATTTCATTGGGTATGTGAAAGATAATTCACTTTGGGGTCCATCTGGACCAATGGATGGGGAAAGGATTAACATAACACTTGGAAATACAACGGACATTCAACATTCCAATGTAAATTTCTATACGATTATCTTTGATGCCCGCAAGTACTTGCGACTCTCAAACCGGGTGACTTATGCTGTTCGTGTGATGACCCGATACAATCATGGAAAAGAAGCTTTACCATTTTATATGGGCGGAAGCTGGGACCTGCGGGGATATCGTCGCTGGTCACTTTGGGGCAAGAAAATTTTTGTGATCAATAACGAACTCAGGTTTCCGTTTATCGATCGTTTCAATGTTTATTTTCCTTTTGGTGGTATGGGATTCAATGCGATTCGGGGCGCAAGTTTTGTTGACTTTGGAAATGCCTGGGATGATAAATTAAATTCAGTTTATGGAAGCATGGGTTTCGGCATTCGTTGGCGTTTGGGAGGTTTTTTGGTGCTCCGCTTTGATTTTGGTAAAAAGTTTATTTTACATGATACGAATGACTTATTAAATTTCAGGAAATTTGAAATGCTACCAGGTATTTTCAAACAGTTCTTTTTTGGATGGGATTTTTAGGTGGACAAGCTCAGAGCAAATATTTTTTTGAAGTACACGATTATTTTTATTTTATTTTTTTTAGTATTTTTGCACTGCTCAAAAATCAAAGTTAAACCAGACACATTCAAGCATCAATTAGCAACCAATTGGACAATGTATGGTGGAAATCCTGCCAGAACCAATCACTATCCAGGAGACATGTCTCTCCCATTAAAATTAATCTGGAAATATAACGCATCCTCTGCAATCGGAAAAACAATTTTGGTGGTTGATGGTATTGTATTTTTTAATACAAAAGATGGACGAATCTATGCGTTGAATATTAAAGATGGCGATAAATTAGGTCATAAAAAAACAGAAGTTGATGCCACGAGTGCTTATAAAGACACAAGCGTTTATATTGCTTATCGCTATGGTGATTTTACCCTATTAAAATATAATTTAAAAGAGGCGAAAATCGATTGGAGAATCGATGCTGGAGATATTGCCTCAGAACCGCTGATGCTGGATGATGGTATCGTTATTACTGCATTATATAAACATATTGATTTTTACAGTTTAATTGACGGAGCTCGAATCTGGCAAACAAAAACTGATGATCAAATCCGTTCATCGCCAGCATTCAACCAGGGAACAATAGTCTTCGGATGTGATGATGGTTATGTGTATGCAGTTGGAGAAATGATCGGCGAAAGCAAGTGGAAATTTCAAACAAATGCCAGTGTTCAGGCAACACCAGCAATAAAAGATACTATCGTATATATCGGTTCCAGTGATTATTATTTTTATGCGATCAGTTTAAAAACAGGTAAGTTAGTCTGGAAACATAAAACAAACGGACAAATACTTCATGCACCGGCTGTAAATGATGATATTGTGATCTTTGGTTCTACTGATTCCCGTTTGTATTGTTTAAATCGTCTCTCCGGAAAAGAGATCTGGATATTTCAGGCAAAAAGTGTGATCAGTACTTCTCCGCTGATTTGTAAGAATACAGTCTTCTTTGGTTCGCTGGATCAACATTATTATGCAGTTAATCTCGAAACAGGATATGAAATCTGGAAATATAAAACCAGAGGAAGAGTACGAACCGCCCCGGTTGTTTGGGGAAAATATTTGATCGGTGCTGCAGAAAACAATACCATCTATGCATTTTCAAGTTCGGAGGAGAAGTAACTTTGTTCTCATTTATTCCGCAATTAGATTATATTATATTCTGGACATTATCCTTCATTTTATCCTTCGTAACAGTCTCACCGATTTTCCCTCAAATATGTGAGAACTGCGGCTATTTAAAAATTGAAACAGACCTTCCCGGAATCGAAATTCAATTAAATAGCAAGCTATTAGGAACAACTCCGCTGCCCATTATCGCGCTACCATTAGGTGAATACCAGCTCATCGCACTGCACCCTGAAAGATACTTGTGGGGAAATCTTGATTGGCACGATTCTATTGAAGTTACTGCTCATGATACCATTGTTATTAAACCTAAATTTCAATGGATTCTAAATATACGATCCCAACCATTTGATGCTGAGGTCTATCTAAATGATGAATTTAAGGGGAAGACGCCTTTAACGATAAGTTTAGCTTCAAAGAAGGATACTCATCTCATGTTGAAAAAAAAGGGCTACAAAAATTATTTGATTAATCTTGACCAGATTGAAAATAATTTTTTAAATGTTAAATTAGTTGAAGATCATCTTACGGCAGATTTTAAGTTAGTCGGTGCAAGCAACGAAAAAATTCCACAAAAAAGCTATCGCAAGATAACCTATAGCCTCTGGGGTCTTTCTGTTATTTCAGGTTTAACTGCAATTTATTTCAAAAAGCAGGCAGATATGAAATATAGACAATATCTAGTCACTGGCTCTCTCAATGACATGAATAGGCTTTATCAAGAATCACAAAAATTTGACCAATATACTCTGTTCTCTTTAGGAATCATGCAAGGAGCTTTAGCATTATCTGTCTATTTTTTCATGAAGTCCACGAATTGATGCTATTTCGACGGATTTTGCCTCTATCGGTATACAATTTTTTCAGAAAACAGATTTTTATCGCGACAATACTTTTCCATCACATCATAACAATTTTCAATACTACCACACTGGTCAATGTCGATGAAATTAACCGACTCATAATTAACCGAAAACCATCGCCAAATAATTTCAATCTGTTCAGTAGGAAGATCGCTATTCTGCCTATGAAAATTAAAAAACGTTCTTTTTATTAAATTCTTAACCTTGCAAAGTTCTTCATAAGCCATACTATTTAGCATTGCTCGCTTCGCAACTTCTGTTCCGTTCATTAAATATATAACAATTTGTTGTTCAGTTAAACCTGGCAAAAACAGAATTATCCTTTTTGTTTTGTACCTTTTCATATCCAATAGATGAATCTTAACCTGGGTATTAAGTGAGGGTTTATATTTGTTAATATATTTATTTTCTAATAATAAAGCATCTAATTCTGAACCAGTTTGTTCATAAATTAGATCGTAGACATAAGTTAAAATTTCTCTTCCTTTTTCATCCATTTCCAAACGATTAATGAAATAGCTTTTGATCCTTTCCTTTAAGTTCTTTGCTTTTCCAACATAAAAGATTCGCTCCTGCACATCCTTCATCAAATAGACACCTGGTGTGATGGGTAAATTTTTTATGTAATCCCTATTGAAATTGTATTTAGCAAAATCGACCCAGGTTTCACCTTCCTCTAAGAATAGCTGCAAACCTTCTATTGTTTTCAAGCCGGCTTTCTCAAGTTTTTCAACAAGTACCGTAAAGATTTCATATACAAGATCTAACCGTGCCGACAAATCGAGCGGTGTTAGGAAAGAAATCGATAATGCCTCTGCAATGTCTTCAATCGATCTAATTTTAATTCCTGGGAACAGTTTACGAGCTATGTTTACCAAAGAAATTGTCTTTAATTCCAGTTCTAAGCCAATTTGAGACCGAAACAAATCATTTAAGTTCGATAAAATTTTAAATGGTGAACGGCTAATTAAAATGCTTTGTTGGATTTGTCCGAAAATTTCTTCGGCATGATTTGTAAATGAAAATTGCAGAGATATTTTTGAAAGTTTTTGATCAATTTGTTGCTGTATCAGATTAGAAACACGATCTGGAATTTTGAGTGAAAAAAGCTGATTGTAAATGAGTTTAAAGTTTTGCACCTGTAAAATCCCCAGCATAATGGGCATCTTAATCTTGTGGTTAATGGGTATTGATTCAAATTCTGCAATGGTGAAGATTATGCTTTCTAAATTTTGTTCTTGATTAATTTCATTTATATGCCATTCCCCTATTTCATCGCGTACAAATCTATTATCCTCCATTAACATTGACTCAACAATGGATTCCATTTGAGGAGGATGATAATTTGAAATTTTAAAAAACTTTTCGATAATTTCTTTAGAAGTCACTCCGCCCTTCTTTTGAGCAAGATATTTATATATTTTTTCCTTCATCAACAATTAGCATTAGCTTTGTTTGCTCCAGAGAGCTTTAATCTACGTTGCTTCTGCTTATCTTTTATATATCCCCAGCCGCCCCAAATTATCATCACACCAAAAGCCAGTATAAGTATCCAGTTAGAAATTTTAAATGTGTAACCGAGCCAGATTAGCAAAAAATACCTTGGGGTACGTCCAACAAAAAGTGCTATCAAATACTTACTTTCTGGATAATCGGATGCAATACTTAAGAACTTAAACGGATAAAATGGTATCGGGCTAAAACCAGCGATTACCAGCATTAAAAAAGGAAATTTGTAAAAAAAATCGACTGATTTCTTATAAAATTGTTTACCGTAGTATAAGCCCTTTATTTTTTTCATCTTCAGTAAAGGGGTAAGGGTTTCATAATCAATAAATCCTGCGATCAGTGTGCCCAAAGTGGCAGCAGTTACGGCAGCAAAAATATTAAAAGATTTGCCATAATAAAGCAATACTGGTTCATGGGGAAGAAATGAAATATAGACATGTGAAGGAATAGAATAGATATATAGCCATACAATTCCTCGAAATTCAGGTTTGTAAAGCCACACTAATACACAAACAACTGCAGATATGATAATCACCACCATAAAAACTATATATTTTCTTTTCATCTTTCGTTTCCAATATTAAGGGAGTTAGATTAAATAACTTTCCCGTTTGAATTTTATTGATCTTGAGAAAATAATTACCTAAAAAACCATACTGCGTAATCTATTTTATCTCACTCCCTAAAGAAAAACCTCACTTTTACAAGTGAGGTTTTATCATGTCATTTAAAAATTGGTAGTTTAACGAAAAGTTTATCTTAATGTTCCCAGATATTGTGTGGTCAACTGACGTTTTCTCACTTCGGGATTGCTATAATCAGGTAATAACATTGGTCCAACTTTATCTTTAATACCAGCTTTTTCTACTTCTTTATTGTAGTTCTTGACATGATCTAATGTCAATTTTCCATTACCTTCATATACTTTTGCATATTCGGCAGCATTTTTGCCAGCAATACGACCAAACGCAGTAACGTCTAATAGTGAATTTCCCATCAAACGATTTTCGCCATGAATACCGCCAAGCACCTCCCCAGCAACATACAAGCCTGGAACGCAAGTTTCACACTTATTATTAGCTTCCAGACCGCCATTCTGATAATGCAGCGTGGGATAGATCAACATCGGCTCCTTCGAAATATCGATTCCATATCGTCGGAATAAGATGTGTTTGCCGGGGAATTCTCTCCTAACAGTTCCCTCGCCATGCAAATCGTCAATCATTGGCGAATCGAGCCACACGCCGAATTTGCCAGTTGGGGTCGGTACACCATTGCTACGCTCAGCGGAACACTCCCAGATAATTGCCGCCGCTTCCACATCTCGGGGTTCACGTTCAAAGACAAATTGTTCACCATGAATATTCACCAGATTAGCTCCAGCCCCACGGACTTTTTCTGTGATCAACAGCCCCTCTGCCTGCTCTGGAAATACGGCTCCGGTTGGGTGATATTGAACAGTGTGCAAAAAGCACACCGGGACACCAGCACGATACCCCATTACCAGTCCATCGCCAGTAGCACCGTAATGGTTGGTGGTCATAAAATTCTGAATATGAAGTCTACCAGTTCCGCCAGTAGCAATAATAACTGCTTTGGCTTTGATAACAAAATATTCTTCGGTTTCCAGATTGTAAAGTACGGCTCCAGAAGCTCGACCTTTTTCATCCAGAACAAGCTCAACCGCAGGTGAGAATTCGACAACCTTAATATCATCGGGATGATTCCTGATTTCATCCCGAATTGTTCGCATAATTTCAGCGCCAGTAATATCGCCAGCGTAATGCATCCGTTTTCGAGACGTTCCACCGCCGTGCATAGATTTGAGCTTGCCATCGGGATATTTGCTGAAAATCATGCCCAGACTTTCTAACCATTGTAACACTTTTGGCGCTTCGGTTACCAGTGTGTAAACCAATTCTGGATCATTGACAAAATGACCACCACCCATAACATCCAGATAATGATAATAAGGCGAGTCCTTCCAGGTTTTGCTTGCTCCTTGAATACCTCCTTCTGCCATCATGGTATTGGCATCACCGTTGCGGAGCTTTGTGGCAAGTATAACTTTAGCACCGTTCTCTCTCGCCAAAATAGCCGCGGAATTGCCTGCGCCTCCACCGCCAATAATCAACACGTCGGTTTCCATAGTAATTTCATTCAAATTGACCTTATCCGGATCAACCCGACTTTTGGTCTCCAGAATATCAACATACTCATTCGATATGGCGTATCCTTTACTGGGACCGACTTTAATTTTTCGCCGTGTTCCGGCGATGAAATCAGGATGGTATTTTTGCAGAATATCCTGGCGTTGATCGACTGGAATAGCTGGAAATTCATCGCCTCTTTTTTTCCTGACAACACGAGCCGGTCGAGTTTTTTCAACGACTTTTATATAGTTCTTTAATTCTGGTGTGTATGGCATTCCTTTTCCTCACGTATTAAACGTTTTATTAGTTAATTGAGTAAATACTGAAAATTTAGAATCTCATAAAAATTTGTGTAAAATTCCAAATAACAAAATCCAAAATCCAAATAAATCACAAACTTCAATACTCAATGACCAAAACCAATTGAACCAAATCAATTAGATAATCATTTTAATTGAGAATAGAAACTGGTTTTGTTCACCAATTTTTGGAATTTGGCATTTTGAACATTGGGATTTATTTGTGATTTATTATTTGAATTTTGGAATTTTTTAAATATTTATACTGAGCCTTACAAGAAACCTTTCTCCTCAGGCTCCCACATCTCATCCGCTACATCAGGTTCTGCCTGACGCTGAGTATAAAGTTTCATCAAAGTGGCTTTGTCCACTTTCATTAACTCGCGCAACATCGATTCGTATTTGCCCTGTTCAATCTGTTGCACTCTTTGTTCCAGATGGTCTGACCTGGGAAGGACATGACGTCCGTACAGTCTTCGGGCTAAAATGGCAATATTGTATTGCGCTTCATCTGCTGGGCAACGAGCCGAACATAGACCACACATCACGCAGTCGAATGAAAGTTCCGCAGCCTTCTGAATTTCACCAGCCATTGCTGCCGCCATATAATCCATCACTTTAATGTCCATCGGACAGCTTTTGGTGCAGTTATTACATCCCATGCATTTAAAAATTTCTGGATATAAATGAGCAATAACTTCACCAGTGGGTTTTAGTTCCTCAACGTTGTAAATTGCCTTGTTGGCCGGGAAAAAGGGAATCTGGGTAATGTACATAAACGGCTCGACGACTGTCTGGCAGGCAAGTCCGTAATGTAATTGATAATCATTTGGGAAGCGGTAAATGGTACCACAGGCCCCACATATTCCACCACGACAGCCACAACCTCGAACTAATTGATAACCTGCATATTCTGTTGCTTTCTGAATTGTCAGTGAATCTGGAACATCATATCGTTTCCCCATGATGAAAATCGGAATTAAATTTCTTTCTTCAGCAACATCCTCTCGATGTTCTTCCTCATTATTCATATAAAAACCTCTTAAATTAAAATTTCTACCAGGTTATGAAAACTCCAATGACAATGCCTATGATTAAGGCAACAATAACCATAAAATAATTATCTAATAATTTAAGCTTTTTCGTTTGTGGGATAACCTCAACAACTCTATCTTCTACCACATAATCTTTAATTGCGGTATCTACCTGAGGACAGGCTAAAATACAGGCATAACACTGTTCACAATCCTCAGCGACCAGCACTTCTAATGCGAAAGAGGTTCGCTGGACTGTCCTTTCTCTTCGGGTGGATTCACGGCGTAACACAGGGCATGAATCAATACAATTGCCACAAGCGATACACGCCCGATCGCCTTCAATTAGAATATCTTCGGGTAAATAGAGTCTGTGATATGGTTCAATTCCTCGTGATAGTAATCGACATCGAGCTACCGGGGGTTCTTTAATGTCTAAAACTGTGTTTAATACGCCTATCGTTTGAGGACTTAAATTTTCTTCTTTTACAGTAATGTATTCCACAGTTTTCTCCTTAAAACTAATTCAACAATTCCCAATTACCTCATCACCCAACCTGGACGAGCCAGTTGGAACAAAGTGGAAATCCCGATTTCGGGAAACCAAAAAGACCCAAACCGCTAATTACGCAAATCAAACAAATTTCGCTAATTAGTGCCTGTCTAAAAACTGATTATATATTTTCATACGGTACGATATATTGCGGTCAGGGACCGCAACTAACCAATATATAGATAGTAGTTGTCCCTGACAGCGACTTTTCAGACAGAGAATAATTACTTATTTACCTAATTTTCCCAATTACCCAATTATCTAATTACCCAATCACCGAGCAGTAATTTCAAAACTCCTTTCTGGCTGGTAATAAGGGTGACACTTTACACAATTTTCTATATTCGATAAATCCTCACATTCAACTCTGAATATCAAAAACTTACCATGAATTTTGCCATGATGGCATTTCTGGCAGACTTCTTCCGAAGGCATTGACAACGGTTTGCCTGGATGAATGAGCGGGTTGGCATCCTCATGACAGCCAGCACAGGTTATTGGGTTACGTGCGGCGAAATTTACCTGTTTATCGACAATCTTATTCCCACTCTCATCAATTTTTTCACGGAGATGGCATTGACCACAATTACCTAATCGAATTTTCTCTAATAATTCTAGCTCCTGTTTCTCCTCTTTGGTTAGCAGCGTCTTCGATTGAAGTTCTTGATACAATTGTTGATCCTGTTCATTAAATGTCTCAAAACGATAATGGAGTCGTTTATTTAGCATCAAACCAATTTTTCTGAGTTCATCACTGGCTAATAAATAAACATCTCTTTCCATAACATCCAGTCTGTCAGGATGGCATTTGAGGCATTGTTCTGTGGTGTAAGTATCTTTGAGTTCAGGCGGTTCAGTGAATCTTAGATTTGCGGTACGCTGAGTTAAAATTTGCGCTTTTTGCAACCCTCTGAGCGCCCACTTTTCAACTGCCTTATCTGGATGACAGACCATACAGCCAGGACCTCCTTTGCCAATGTTTTGATGTGGTAGCGTGCGCATATCGATGGCAAAATAGCTGCCCTTAACATAATGGCATTTCAAACAAAATGATGAGGACTGGTTGTAAACAATCATACCTGCAAATCCAAAAATGCCAAATACTGCGGAGCCGATGATGACGATTAAAATGTGATGTTTGATAAAAAAATTCTTGAGTTTTTCAAAATTTTCTTTATTAAAAATTTTCATCTTTTTTTATACCTTTCACGTCTGACACTTCATATATACCGTCTCACTTCTCACGTTTGACATCTAACATTTCACATCTGCCGTCTCACGTTTCACATTTTGCACTAAGCTTTTCGCACTTTGACTTTCGTATCCATCCACGATTGTCCCTTGCCTAAATTATCAGCAGACAATGGGATAATGAAATTGGGATTGATGCCATTCCCTTTCTTTTCCCACCAGATGAACTCCGTATCAGGATCATCGCTTTCAAATCGCTTTGCCTGGGCGATTCTGCCAAACTCCCAATGTCCCAGGCTATTTGCGATGGCAACAACTTCTGGATGGATTCCCCCTGTAATATGAGCGTCTATTTCGATCTGTCCAATAGAGGATTCCAGAACAATTTTATCCCCCTGCTTTATTTTCAAACGTCGCGCCGTCTTTGGATTTAATAATGCCATGTTGGTATGATTAATTTCAGCCAACCATTTTGAATTTGCCAAATCTGGACGTAAGACATTAACATGATATGGTATCAAGACTAATTCATTCTTTGCCAGATTAATGTGCTCTCGTATTGGCTCGTATTTTGGTAGCGAAGAAAATCCACGATTGCTGAGCGCAGAGACTGCAATCTCGAATCTTTTTGATAGCGTCTTGAATCCCTGCTGTTGATAAATTTGATATTCAACCTGCTGTGTGGTGGGAATCCAGATTCCATACTTTTTTAAATTTTCAAAATCCCGGCTTGGGGTTAAACCTGGAACTTGAATGGCAATTTCTTTGATGTAATCCTCTATTTTTTCGTATTTAAAGATGTTTGCCACCCTGCTTCCCATAAACGTGGCTAATTGAATACAAACATCATAAATTGGCTTTGATTCACCCGGGGGATCAATAACCGGCTGCGTTAAGGCAACAAAAGGAACCAGATCAAACGAAGGTGTTGAATCCAGGTCCCAGCTCTCCAAAAAAGTGGTTGCCGGCAGTACTAAATCAGCAAGAGCAGCGGTTTCGCTCATAACCGTGTCCATTACCACGGCAAACGGCATCAGCTTCTCATCTTTCATAACCTGCTGGGTAAAATTGCAATCAGGATATTCGTAAACTGGATTGATTTTATAAGCAAAGTATAAATCGACCTTTTGTTTTTGCTCATTAACTAAGTTAAAAAATTCTAACGAATTTTGATTCTGAATAAATTCATCGTCAGGATCAAAATCTTTCAGCCGATACTTTCTTGGCAGACAGAATCCACCTTTGATATCTATATTACCCACAATCGCATTTAACAACATGATGCAGCGTTCATTCTCCGTACCATTGATATGTTTGGTAACGCCTCCGCCAGAAAACGCAACACCAGGATGAGTAGTGGCAAATTCAACAGCTAATCTTTCGATTGTCTCGGTTTCTATTTGAGTAATCTCAGCGGCTTTTCGAACTGGATAATTAGATAAATAATCCTTTAATTCTGCAACCGAAACATTCGTCCACTGGCTGATAAACTCAGCATCGTACAGATTTTTTTCCATGATTATATTTGCCATTGCCAGCGCAAGATAGGCATCGGTTCCTGGCTTAATTGGGATCCATTCATCGCTTTTGCCTGCCGTATTGGATAATCGAGGATCAATCGTAATCAATCGAGCGTGGCGGTCAATTTTTCCATCAATAATTCGTTGATTGAAATTGATATAAAACGGATGGGATTCAAAAGGATTACTGCCGAAGTTCAGGAAAAATCGACTGTTGGAGGCATCGATGACTTCGATGCTCTTTCCCCAGGTCATTTTTTGTGCCGCAGCTTTGTTAGAAATTTCCAGTGGATCGGAAGTTAAGATTGTTGGATTGCCAAGCGTTTCCAAAAATCTTCGTGTTAATCCAGTAATGTTCCGCTTATCGGCGTGAAAAACAAATCGCTCACCATTTCCAATATTGCGGATGGCTTGAAGACGGGTGAAAATTTCGCCCAGTGCTTCATCCCAGGAAATCTTTTCCCATTTCCCTTCACCACGCTTAGTACCTTTTCTCCTTTTCAAAGGATGCAGAATTCTATCCGGATCATAAACCTGGTTCATGCCAGCAATGCCACGAGCACAAATCCTGCCGCGATTATTGATGTGTTTTGGATTTCCCTGAACTGCCGCTAAGTATTCGTAATGACGAAAACCCAGTACTCCACATCTCGCAGGACATAGATTACAGGTTGTCGGAATACCCTTGCGGAAGTTTTTCGAAAAGCGAGAAACGTTTCGACCTGTTATGCCGAATATGGGAATTAAACCACTAAACTGAATCACCGTCGCACCTAAGGTACCGATTTTGAGAAAGTCACGACGATTAATTTTTTTCATATTTAACAAACCTTCTGATTTACTCGTTAAAGTTTAGTTTTATACTCGTTATGGATTAGAATTTCAGTAGCGCTGTCATTCCTGCGAATGCAGGAATCTCCTTATTTACAACCAATTAGGAGATGTCTGTATGCACAGGCATGACATGAAAAAAAACCACTAACACGTATGACAAATACTTACAAAGCCTTTTTCGTTTTTAGCAGCTTAGCGTGAGACTTCATATATTTTCTATATCAACGGCAGCACCTGACCACCGTAAACCACAACAAATCTCATAAATAATATTCCTACCACTACCAGGGCCGATGCAATGGCAATTGTTTTTAGATTTCTAAATTTTGGCGTCAGCACAATAATCATGGGGATGATTTTTCCGAACAGGTTTTCGACGCCGAGAAAGAGCGGACTCATTTCTCCGAAAAAGATGAGATGCGCCACTTCCTTTGCTTCGGCATGGGAGATAGATAATGTTGAAATATCACAAAATACCAGGAACAGGTCAAACACAATCATCCAGCCCAACATGCTTGCCAATGTATAGACAATTTCGGTATTAATTTTCTTTTCTTTAGTAAAAAACCGATCTTTAATCATTAGTATTAAAATCATCAATGCCAATCCAGACACGATTGCCGAAATGAGAAATAGAAACGGCATTAGCGCTGTATTCCAGAACGCCCTGGCTTTTCCAAACGCCAGGATAAATCCAGTATAACCATGAACCGTAATCGCTAAAGGAATTCCGATCAAACCAAAAATTTTGGTACGCTTCATGTCTCCCTTAAACATAAAATAACCATAAATCACACAATTGATCGGATACGCCATCAATAGAAATGCACCATAGGTCATGGGTGAATGAAAATTTAAATATGTAAAATGGTTCCAGATTGAACGCACTGGCCAACCTACCTGGAGCAACAACATAATTGGAGCGATAAATAAAAGCACCGTTGCCATAACGACGCCAACCTTTCCCGCAGGCTTGAACTTGCTCATACCAAAACCATAAGCGAGAGTGGAAATCACGAATGAACCGGCACTCATGCCTGTAAAATAGAAATAAAGTGCAATCAACCATCTGAATGTAACTTGATGGTGAACGTCGTAAACCAGTTCGATCATAGTACATCTACCTCTCGTTTGATTTCAATGGAGTCGACATCGAGATCGATATAAAATACATGTGGTTTGGTTCCCATTTCAGGTTTTAATACCTGAACCGGTTGGGTTGACATTAATTTGGCAATTTCGCTGTCTGGATCATTAAGATCGCCAAATATCCGTGCACCAGCCGGACATGCTTCCACACAGGCTGGCGGAAGCCCCTTCAGCACCCGATGCATACACCAATTGCATTTTTCGACGATCTTTTTGATGGGATGAACATATCTGACTTCGTACGGACACGCCGCCATACAGTACCTTCAAGCCACACAGCGATGTGGATCGGTACTGACAATGCCGTTATCTTCGATTCGATTGGCATTGACAGGACAGACCGTCACACAGATGGGCTCCTCACAGTTATTGCAAAGCAGCGGTAAAAATGCTTTTCGCACATAGGGATATTCACCCTTTTGAATCTGTTTCACCCATGATTGCCAGACTCCGATGTGCACACCATTCTCTGCCTTGCACGCAACTGAGCAGGTGTTACACCCGATACATCGTCTCAAATCAATCAAAAATCCATAGCGTACTTTTGCCAAAGCAATAACCTCATTTTGATTTTAGATTTCAGATTTTAAAATTTAGTTTGAGTCGGAGTGCAATGTCTTTATGCATTGCATAATGCGGTGCATAAAGGCACCGCACTCCCGCCAAAATAATTTAGACAGAATAACCAGAGACAATCCATCTCCGTCTCAATTTCCATAAGATAATATTCGAGAAGTCGGATCCTTTCTCCGGCTATCGAAACGTACCGTAAACAAGATATCGTATCAAGATTTCGCTTCTGGCTCCTTTCCCTGAACCG
>SMTZ1_10000757_pt1 | contig 31135 bp, 41 predicted proteins | sample DeeMarSWOR136_30_FD_25667 | JGI IMG/M metagenome (IMG submission 25667) | reverse complement strand
CGAAAGAAGAGGTTTCCGCGGCTCCAATTCCGCCTGTAAGCGAGAGATGGGAAAGCGACCGGGGCGCTACCCCGGGCGAACCTCTCATGTATCTGGATGGATTCGGCGAAGATGCCAAGGCGGCAATAATTGAGAGGCCAACCGAGGAAGGGAAGACCCTTTATGAAGGCATGACCAACAAAGGGAATTCTCTCGGGCAGTTTGAGAGCGTTGAAGAGGCGGCTAGGGCTGCCGAGGCATGGGCAGAGTCACCGGCTCCGGAGGCTAAAAAGATAGCCAAGACAGAAGAGTGGCTGGAAGTCACCCCTGCCGAAGCAAAAAAGCCCAAGGCGAAAGAGCCGGAAGTCGAGCCGGAAGCCGCGAAAAAACCCTATGACCAGGCCGGTCGTTTGGATAAACTCGTTGAATTCTTTGAAGGAAGAATAATTCCAAAGGACCCGCGCCGGTTGCGCGAGGTTGCCCAAAAGGTAGCCGGCGGGGACCCCCGGGAATACACGGATGACATTTATGATGCTATCGAGGGGGCTTACAACAGAAGATGGCGAAAAACCAAAGCCTGGGAAGATGCCCAGGATTGGGCTCCCGATAAAGCAATTAAGGTAGCTCAGGAAACCGAACAAGAGGGTTTCGGATCGCGCACACGCAGTCTAAAAATGCGCGATTTGCAACAATTTTCCACGCCTTATCCCCTTGCCGAGGCCGTCAAGTATGCCTCCGATGCCAGAGAAGGCGAAACAGTCCTTGAGCCTACGGCCGGCACCGGCAACCTTTTAGCCCCGTTTGGGGATCGGAAAGACCTTGAGGCGATCGAGATCGATCCCCGTAGAGTTGCAATCTTGGAGCTGAATGATTATAATGTCAAACAGGCAGACTATCTCAAGGAAACGGGCCTCAAGGCCGATGTCATCGTCACCAATCCTCCCTGGGGAGGCTTGGCCACCGGCAAATATCACATGCCGGCCAGATTTCCCTTTAAGATCGGTGATGTCGGCGAGCGGTTTGTCGTAAAGAACCTCCGGGATCTCAAGGAAGACGGCCGCCTGGTCGCCTTGCTGCAAGGCGGCACGCTGGAGAGCGCCTCAAGTGCCGGATTTCGGAAGTGGCTCCAGGACAATCACACAATCAGGGCCTGGATCAAAAGCCCGCCCGGAGCCTATAAGAGCCGTGGCGCGAGCGAAAATGTTCGATCCGTCCTTTTGGTCGTTGACAAGGGCAAAGTCGCCGATGCGCCCAAGCCGTTTGTAGCAGAGCCCAAGACCTGGGAAGAGTATGCCGAGGCCATAAAGCCCCTGGCAGAAGGAGGAACCCATGCCAGAGCCGAGAGGAAGCCCACTGAAATCACCGAACCCGCTCCTAAAGCCGCTGATCGAGAGGAGCGGCGACCTGCCAGAGCACGCCCTGAACCAATTGAGCCGGCTCTTGAAGCTGGAGAGCGACAACCCGCAAGAGAACCCGGCCGAGGCGTGGGAGGCCCTGGACCCGAACGTGCCGGGGTGGGTGCCCCTGTGGTTCCCGAGGCAAAGGCCGAACGACGAGAAGCCCCTGAGCGAGAGCCAGAGGGCGAAGTGGTTCCACCACCTCCTGGCCGACCGGTTGAGCCAAGAAAAGAAAAGGCGGCCGCCGTTGGACGGGAAACAATCCAAGATATTGAAGATAGCCCGATCTTTGCACGATATGTGGTTCGCGCTCCGGTACACGGGGCAACTCCCCACCCCAGACCAATTGTAGAGACACGTTCCCTTGCGGGAGTGTCCCCCCCAAAACTTACCTACACTCTCCATAAAAGCGTCACAGATGCCCTCGTCCGGCACAAAAGTATTTCACAAGAGCAATACGATGCTATTGCAGCGGTTTGCCAGGCCAACAAGGCCGGACACGGAGCCCTGCTTGCCGATGACGTAGGTGTGGGTAAGTCCCGCGAGGCTGCCGGCGTTGCCCTGGAATGGCTCTCTACGGGCCAGGCAAAGCGGATTCTCTTGACGACCAGGGGAGACAACAACATCGAGGACCTGGTTCGCAAAGAAAACAGCGAGTTTGATATCGTAGCCGGCGGCAAGTTCCCGTTTAAGATCGTGAATGTAAAAAGCTACAAAGACGCCGTGCAGGATCCGGAGGCCCTGCCGGTCTTTGATAAAGCTATCTATGTAATCGATTTCTATAACCTGGATCGCTATTACGATGCGATTAAAAATGTCAATCCGGACGCGATTATCGGCGACGAAGCACATCTCTACCGCAACATAAACGGCTCGTCAAAAGGCGAGGTTTGGCGCGATCTTCACAAAAGACTCTACCACTCCGGCAAATTCTGTTACCTCACGGCAACCCCGGCCTCCAGTATTGCTGATCTTGAATATCTCTACGGCCTGAAGGAATGGCACACTGACGGTTTTGAGCAATGGATACAGCGAGTCACCGGCGCAATGACCGAAAAACAGGCCCGGCGTTTTGATCAGGAAACAGAGAAAATAGAAATGGCCGGCCAGGAGTTTGGCGCGGAGGCAACCGATATTGTTACCCGGAGCCGAAAGGCATCCTTTTTCAAGGAGTCCGACACCTTCGCAGCCTCCATAAGCCCGGCAGAGATGGAACAGATCATGCGCGAGCTGAAGATGAAGGGCAAGTACATTTCCCGGGATTTATGGCGCGGCGGTGTTGAGTTTGATGTGCATACCAAGGCGTTCACCGGCGAGGAGAAAGCGGGCTACAATCAATTTGTCGAGACAGCCCGAAGGATACAGGGCGCCTTTGATCGTTATGGTATCCGGGACGCGAGCAAGAAAAACTTTACGATCCGGCATTTTCTCCAGAGCGAGGCCAAGCGGCGTCAGTTTGAGCCCAGGCTTGAAGAAGCCGTCAAATTGGCAAAAGAGAGCCTTGAGCGCGGCGAACAGCCGGTCGTCTCCGTGATCAATATCAGCCCAAGCAGGGAAGGTGAGGGCAACCTTTGGGGTGCCATTAATGCTATCAATTCAAGGGATATCGAAAAGGTCGAAGAAACCGGCGAGATTATCGATCATGGCGAGATCCCCGAAGCCCTGGTCGAACGGGCCGAGCTCTTTGAGGAGATTCAGGACCTGCCTGCCCTAAAAGACCCGGTCAGCATGGTACAAGAAGCCTTTGGAGAGGAAAACGTAGCCGTTATCACGGGTAGGACTACGGCCAGGCAACGCACCTTGCAGATGGATCAATTCCAAAAAGGTAAGCGCAAGGTGGCATTGATTTCAGGGGCCGGCAAGATCGGTATCAATCTCCATCAGGTTTTAAAAGAGGGCCGCCGACACCTGATCGTAACGGACTACGAATGGTCGGCCTTGCAGTTCAAGCAAGAGCTTGGTCGTGTTGACCGGGCCGGCCAGACCGGCCCGCCCAAGGTAACTGTCCTTAGTAGTGGCAACGCGGGTGAAATGAAATTCCTGGCCACGATCGCAAACCGCATGAAGGGGTTAGGCGCGGTCTCTAAGGGTGCGGCGGAGTCCACGGGCACCGAAGCCCTGGAAGAATTTGAGCTCGGCGGGCCGAGGGACCTGGCCGCAATGCGAGATACATACGCGGATCTTGACTATGAGGACAAAGGGCTTTTCACGGCAAGCGCCTTTAAGGACCCCAGGGACAAAAGCCGGCCAGCGCAAAACACAAGCGCGAGCATGGGTAATTTTACGCTCGATTTACAGATTATGCCGGTGGACAAGGCCAATGAAATCTATAAGAAATTCGTCGATAAACGCCGGGAGTACGGCGAGGAGGATGAAAGCATTGAGGTCAGCGCTAAGAAGCGGCGCGGGGAGGTCCTTAGAAAAACCGCATTGGCTGATGATCTTACGATATTTGAGGTCAAAAGCGAGCGGGGTAAATACGGGATCCTCCAGGGGCTGATCACGCCTCGAATACCGCAGATACGCCGTTTCTTGCCAACTACATCTCTTGGCAAGCCCCGCAGAACCTACCTGACCTTTCGAGCTCACGGGGAAAACATCAGCGGCCTTGAGGTCCCATGGGGCCAGATCAAACATATCAAGACCCGTTTTGGGCTTACGGTCAAGCGAGACCTTAGCCCTGACGCGATTTTAACAGATCTTGCCGCCGGCGATAAAATTCCGCTTGAAAACGATTGGGTGCTCAGGCAGCGCCAAGATGGCCGAATCGCTATTGACGGCGCCAGAATGGCCGACCGCACCATATTGCAAGAGCACGGCGCTGATTATTCGCCGGTGGGCAATTATTGGTTTATTTCCAGGGATAATTTTCAGGGCTTTATTGATCGATTCAAGCCAAAAGAGGAAGTCCTTCCCGAAGAAGAGAAGGTTGAAGACGACGTCCAGGAAATCATCCGGATACTCGGAGACGAAACAGGCCGGGTTGACCTTGACTTGCTCCTACCCAGGAAGGCCCAGGAAAAGGCCCGGCAGGTCTTTGGTCGCATACAAAACTCTCGCACCGCCCACTATATCAACTGGCTACGAGGAGCGACGCCTGAGCGGATCCGCGTGGACGTGGCAGAGCCGCACGGACCGGGCACGTATCACTGGCTGCAAAACATGGAAAAGATCCTCTCCCAGACCAAGGAGGGTCGAAACATCTACGAGGCCGGCCGGGAGTTCAAACAGGCCACGGTCCGGAAGTTCAGGGCCTGGCAGGGCGAAAAGGCCAAGATCCTGAACGGGCTCGGCCCGCGTGAGATCCGGGACGTCCTGAACATCGTTGACGGCCGGGAGACAATCAAGACGACCCCGAAGGCCCGGGACGCCGCCGACAGGATCCGGGGGCTCCTTGATGAAGTCCACGGCTACATGACCGAGCAGGGCGTCAAGGTGGCTTACAGGCAAGAATATCTGCCGCACATATTTCAAGGCAAATTCTGGCTGAAGGTCGAGGGCAAGCCCGCCCGGAAGTTTGACAGCCTTTCCGAGGCCCTGAAGGCAGCCGGCGAGATGGAAGGCGAAGTCTCTATCTGGCAGGATACGTTTATCCCTCCGGACGACGCTACGATGCTTTCCAGGCGCGGCTATTGGCGACTGGTAAAAAAGCTGCGCGACACGGTAGGGGACGCCGTAGAGATTGCGGATCCGGACATGGTGCGCGACATGCTAAAAGGGGTTGCCAGGCCAAAACCCCGGAGGCGGTTTTTCGGAAACCTCTTACCCCGCGTGGTAAACAACCCGAATTATCTCCAGGATCTCGACAAGCTCCTGGACATCTACTTTTACGGCGCAAGTCGCAAGGTCAGCCAAGAGCGCTTTTTGCGCGGCGTGCAGACCAATCTGGAGAAGATGCCACAAGCGGATTCGGATCTGCGCAAGTTCGTGGAAAATCAGTATATGCCCGGGACCCTGGCGCACCCGACCAGCTTTGAGCAAGCCGTGGCGCGGGTTCTTCATAACTGGAAGATCTCGCCCGGGGCGACCGGCCAGGATGTCCGCCGGCTTTTGCATAACGTCAACATGATCCAGTATGTCTACGACCTGGGCCTTTCAATGTCTTCGTCCGTTGCCAATGCCTCTCAGGTCTTCGTTAATACTTATCCGATCATTGGTGAGCGCCCGCTCGTCAAGGGCTATGCAGACGCGAAACGGGCGTTTCGATCAAAAGAAATGCTCGGCGAGCTTAACGACATGGGCATTCTCCAGGCCGTCTCACCGACCACGGGCGAGATTATACGATCCGAGCACGCTGTCCGCGAGTTTATCCAAAAGATGTCGGGCCGTGAGGGTTTAAAGGGCTTCATGGAAGGAACCTTGATGCCTTTCTCGGCGGTGGAGCTCCTGAACCGGGTAGGGACATATTATGGCGGCAAGTATTACGCCCAAAAGGAGCTAATGAAAGGCACCAATGCCGAGAAGCTGGCCGAAAAGATAGTTCCAAAGACATCTTCCCTGCACGATCTGGCCGTGGAGCTTGAAGGCAGAAAAGGCAAGCCGAAACTAAAAAAGGCGAAGACGGCGGCGTTGAGACAAGAGTTTGTAAAAAAGTTCGGTTACGAGCTTGTAGAAAAGACGCAGTTCAGAGCGGGCCGCGAGAACCTGCCGTTGATCCTAAGAGAATCGCCCATTCGCTTGGCCTCGCCGTATAAGACATTTCTAATCAACCAGCTCAAATACACCTTAGAGACAGTCTCGCCGCGAGGGATCGTCGCGGATCCGGTCAAGGCGCTGCGCTTTGCCGGTATGACGTATGCCCTGGCCGGGATCTACGGCAACCCGATCATGTTTGCCTATTTTCAGGCGGCAAACTGGCTGGCCAAACAGCTCTATACCCTGGACCTGGAGAAAGAGTTGAGAAAACACGGTTGGCACCGGGGCCTGCTCGCAAAGCTGGGCCTGGATATTTCGGGCTCCATTGCCGTGATGCTGCCAAAAAGGATCCAGGATATCTTTGGCAGGTTCGGCAAAATAGTGGGCGAAACCTTCAAGTGGCTTTATGAGAAGCTGACGGACCGGGGCACGGTTATCACAGAGCGCAAGGTCAAGCGCCTGGCTTTGCCGGCACAGGCGCAGCGGGCCTGGGATGCGGTCAATATTATCCGTGAGGGAGAATACAGGGCGCCTATATCCAAGACGCCGGTTGATATGAAAGACAAACCCTGGGTAGGCGCGGCAAAGCGTTTTTTCGGGATCCTGCCGGGTGATGTCGGCAAGGCGTATGATGATGAGCGGGCCATGCAGAAGCGCAAGGCCCGATACAAGAGCTTGTCCGCGGATTTGACGGAACGATGGGCCGAGGCCGTAAAGACGAAAAACACAGCGGCCCAGAGCGCGATTCTTGGCAAGGTGGTCAGACAAATAAATGATGCCCTGGACAAGTTGGAGAACCCGGCCTCTGAAACGCAGCTTCTTGGAGCATATACGGATCTGCTCTTCTATTCGCAATGGATGAAAGAGGAGCAAAAATTCAAAGAGGCAATCCTTAGAAAGTATCTGCCCAGAAAGGCAATGCGTGAAAGAAAGCTGCCGAAGTATTTGCGTCCGGAGAGCGCACTGGAACAAGCCAGATAAGGAGATGGAGAGAAAAAAAATAACAATCGAGTTGCCCCAATGGGCATGGGACGAAAAGGGCGAAAAGCGGATAATTCATGTATTGGCTGGAATTGAACGCATTGGTTATCTTGATCCCAAGGATGGTCTTTTGCGAGTTAAAACCAGCCGATGTTCTCAATGTGGGAGGTGTTGCATAAAAATAGGCTGCGAGTATCTTGAAAAAGAGCCAGGGATGAATAGTAAATATCGATGTGGTAAAGCCATGGGACACGGCTTAATGAGGCCATATAATTGTTGCGTCAGTGAGCCAAGAAATATACCGGAATGCACATCTAAGTACAAGGTGGTAAGTTAATGGGCGGTGGACCTTATTATGCCGTAATGGGTGGCAGCCGGATTTGTGATGATCAAAGAGTCGATCAGTCGGGTATTGATGATGGCGATGTAACAGGTTGGGATAAAAGCAATGATTTTATCCTTGCCGTAAATATTCATTCAGGTGGCAAAGACACCGAGGCTGCTCAGTACAAGCTTAAATGGAGAGATGTTACAGACGAAGGTTCATTCATAGATGTTGGCGCGACAGGAGAGATTCACTATAACGCTGACACGGTTCTAGTAAACGGTACAAATATTCCCGTAGGCAATCGCCGCTGCGATAGCCAAGGGGGAGATACTTGGCAGGCAGGCGAAGAAGTCGAAGGCGCAAGTCTCTCTGATTCGATCGATTTAGCTAATCAGTATGAAACGGAGATTCATTTCGCGCTTGACTGTTCTGGCGCTGAAGATGGTCATGAATATGCATTTGAGCTTTATGATACTACGAATGGAGCGTCCAAGGGCACATGCGGTGCCACGATAACAATGTACGCAGAAGTAGGTGATGACATGGCGACGAAATATCTCAATGTCAATGGTTGCAAGCCAATAATAATAAAAGGTGGCTAAAAATGCCTTCATATGTTCCGGCAAAAAAAAACACAGGCTATGTTTTTTATGTCAGCCTCATTTCTCAGGCTGATACGAAACTAATGCAAGCGAACCCGACTCTTGCGGCAGGAGACGTAAAAGTTGCCACAGATGATGCAGCGCCCGCTAATTTGGGCGCTCTCCCTACCGTGGATGGGGATTTTACCAAGCGAGTAAAGGTCACCCTGTCAGCCGCTGAGATGAACGGTGATAACATTACAGTTATTTTTAGTGACGCTTCCGGAGCGGAATGGTGTGACCTTACTATTAACATACAGACAACAGCTCGACAGATTGATGATTTGGCCCCGGAGTCTGGCGGCAATGTTGCAGCTATTAAGGCTAAGACCGATAATCTCGCTTTTACTACGGCTAACAAAGTAGACTCCAGGGTTGATTATGTAGGGGCGACATCCGTCAGTGGGCCAAATGATTTAAAGGCGGATGTCAGTAATCTTGATGCGGCAGTCTCAACTCGCGCCCCGGAGTCTGGCGGCAATGTTGCAGCTATTAAGGCTAAGACCGATAATCTTCCATCAGGAATTGCTAAAAACGTAGCCTTGAATAATTTCGAATTTGTGATGGTTGACAGCACCGACCACGTAACGCCTAAAACCGGGCTCACTGTAACATGCCAAATATCGCTTGATGGCGGCGCTTATCAAGATAGCACAAACAGCGCTGTGGAAGTGGGCGCCGGAACGTATAAGATTGATTTTACGCAGGCCGAAAGAAACGCAACCGTAGGTAGTTATAAGTTTTCGGCATCGGGCGCCGATACCCGGATTATCACCATAGTGTCGCCAATATAATGATTATTGAATGGATATATGGGAATGTTTATCAATTTCAGAATTATTTCACCTTGGCCAATTATGTGTATAACTATTCAATAGAGGAGGCCGATGAGGATGGCACTACATGGGAATGCTATAGTCTACAAGAAACCCCAACAATGGAGGTAATATACTAATGCCGGTTAAAAGCACGCGCGCTGCGTCTTTTTGTGCGCAGATCAAAATATTTAAGGTACCCATAGACAACTCAAACTGGACAGCGATTACCTTGCCTAGTAACGTAGACTGCGATTCTGCGTTTGGGAAATGCCGATCCGCTACAAACGCCTGGAAGATGGCAGATAATAACAATCCGGGAGAAGACTATGTGTCCTGGCCCCCAGGGGCGTCGTGGACTTTGGATATTGCTAAAAAGATGGGAGAAACGCTATATTATGTTAAGGGAAGCGAGGCATCGGACACATTTGAACTGGTACTAGGGATTGGATATGGCCAAGATGAGCAGTAGTAGGGCTGGGCGTATGCGACTAGATCGTAAGTATGTACGACAGCTTCAAAAATTAGGAAAAGAGGTCGCCCTTGCCAAAAAAGAGCGAATCAGGCAGGCGAAACAACGCAGGCTTAGTCAAGAAATGATACGATTGGCAAGCTATACAGAGTGGTAGCCGGGAAATAAGGAGGAGCCATGGGAATGCTTGTAGATAAGCTTTGGATTCAGTTTGGGGCAATTGGCCTTTTGATAATATTTTTGATCATAGCTATTGGCTGGCTCGCCAAGCGCAACAAATGTATCATGACAGAACACCGAGCGGAGCGAGATGAATGGCGAGCGGAGGCAAGAGAACAGACGGGCAAAGTGATAGCTGTTGTTGAAAAGAACGCCACGGCAATGTCGGAGCTGGGGACCTTGATACAGCGGAAATGCAAGTAAAAGAGGAGAAGCAACATGAAACGATTCTTGGCAGATAGAATCATATGGGTTTTTCTCGTATTGCCGTTCTTGGCAACTGTTTGTTGGGCGGTTGAAGGTAAGAGAATGCCTCAACTTGATGAACTGACATCCTTGGATACGAATGATCTCTTTGTGATCTTTGATAGCAGTGCCGATGAGACGAAGAAGATGTACCCGGGAAGTCTAAAAATTTATCATGCCATAACCCCTTCAGCCAATGTTCAATCTTTGCTTGCAGCGGCCGATTATGCAGCAATGAAGGTATTGCTGGATTTAGAGATCGACACAGACGTTCAAGCGTATGATGCCGACTTGACAACGTATGCTGGTATAACCCCATCGGCCGATGTCCAGGGCCTACTTGGTGCTGCTACTTATGCAGCAATGAAAGGACTGTTGGATCTGGAAATCGGTACAGATATCCAAGCCTATGATGCTGACCTTACTACATACGCCGGAATAACCCCTTCAGCCAATGTTCAATCTTTGCTTGCAGCGGCCGATTATGCAGCAATGAAGGTATTGCTGGACTTAGAGATCGACACAGACGTTCAAGCGTATTCTACTGCTTTGCAATCCATCGCCGGGCTTACCGAGGCCGATGTATCAATTATTGAGAGCACTGCCGATAACGCTTATGGTGTTGTTACTTCCGGGGGCAATAACTATATTCTTGGTTCCAATTCTGACAATTCCGCGCTTGAATTTAAAACCCCTGCGAATGTTTTATCTGAAATAGGAGGGCAACCGCTTGATGGCACATTAACTTCTATTGCTGGTGGGGTGATTGGTGAGAATCTTGATAACACAGCACATCCTTGGGCAGATGATGAAATGGCAAATGATCCAACTTTGGATCTATTGAAGATGTCAGCTTTGACCAGTGCTCCAGGGTCTCCGGCGGCTGGGCGGATCTACTATGCCGACAATGACACCTGGGATCCTTGTGATATTGCTGGAACAAACAATTATTATTGCATCTATGATGGAGCTGCTTATAAAGCTATCGTGGATGAAGATGGACGCATTCTTCTCTCGTCCATTGAGTTGCCTACGTTAAAAGCCTCCGAACTAAACGACACATCAGACCCGCATCTTTTAACTACAGTTGAATTGTTAAACAAGACAATTACAAACAGTGAGTCCACGGGGGCAGATGAATGGGACTTTCCTGCATTATCTGAGGGTTGGAACCTTATATTCATAAAAGAGGTCGATCAGGATGTAACCCTTGACCCAAATGGTTCCGAAAACTGGTGGTTCAGGACTGACAACTCAGCATACACTCAGAATGGCGCGGGTACATCTATTATCAACACTACGGCTGGAAGATCAACCATAACAATCTTTTCGACTGAGACTGGTGTGTATTGTAGCGGAGATGCTAATTGGGAGCAAGGATCATGATGAAAAAACTATCTATCTTAGTCCTGATATTGTTCGTTTCTTTCGTGCCTAATAGCTTTGCCATAAGCCCGGCTATTTTACAAATGGTTGTAAGTGGGGAGACTTGCTCCTCTTCGGGCCTTCTGTTTAGTTGGCACTGTGAGAATACCGATGTCACACTAGGTATTCCATGTGGCTGTTCAATGGGGGATACTACCGCAACCTCATCCGGCTCACCAACCCTTGACAGTGGATTAAAATACAATGGAACTTATTCTGTTGACTCCCCGGATGGTAACGATGCTTATTATTTTGACATTACTAACGAGGACATTTTTCACTTTGCCGAAGGCAAGCTGGAATTTCGAGCATATATTGAGACAGCAGTAGATGATGGGGGTTTCATTCTCGTCGATGGAGACACGAATGATTATATCCGTGTCAGGATGCAAACTGACAGCGGTAACGACATCCAAGTGGTTTGGGCGTGTGATGGGACTACTGATTGGATAGATTGAGATGCTAATTTTTCCACGAGTTCGTGGATCGGAGTTAGGGTTCAGTGGGACGAGTCTCAAGATAACCAGGACGTTAAGATTACCGTAGATACGGATGATGATGGTCAGTATGACGATTGCTCAATTCAAGAAGATAACATCGCAACCACCTGGGGTACGACACCAACCAAGGTCTTTATTGGGAACCAAGACGCAATTGCTGCGGATTTACACATGGATGCGGTGAAAATATATTACGAATCAGGTTTATGAAGCATGAAATGTTTATCTAAATTAGTTGCGCTAACAATTTCTTTCATAATATTGCTATTACCTCTTTACGGTTCCCATGCAGCAACCGAAACATTCTATGTATCAAACAATGGAGATGGTTCTGCTCCAGAAACGAAAGGTGGCGCATTTGATCCTGATGATTTCAATAATTCGGCAAATTGGGACACTGATGATCAGGATGATGGTAAAATAGGCCCAAATGATGATGTTGTAATAATTGATGATGATGGCTGGATTCGTTGGAAGCCTGGCGGGAGCAATATTTTTGTAGTTCAGCAGTCGGGGCTGCCTGGAAAGCCAATTACTATAAAGGGGGAATCTGGTGGCTCACCAGTTGTGACTACATCCTATGTAATGTCTGGTTACTCTAACTATTCGGGTGATATTTGGGTAGGCGATGACACCTTAACTGGTGCATCTTCTGTAGCAAATCTTTACTTCAATAGTCAGGCGTCATACGGTATATGGCAAGAAAACTATGGGGATCTAAACGCCCAAGGTGAGTTTTGGTTTGATAATGATAACGATAAACTCTATATTTACTCCGCATCTGATCCAGATTCATATTATACAGATATAGAGGTTTGTCTTAAAGCATGTGCTATTAGAATCTGGAGTAAAGATTACATAAATGTCGAAAATTTGACCATTAAATATGTCGGTTGCCACGGAATCGAGCTTGATGATGTAACGAATATAAATATTACCGAGAATGAGTTGGGCTGGATTGGTGGTGGATATTCAACCGGGAACCTATGTAGGCTTGGAAATGCTATCCAATTTTGGAACCGCGCACAGGATACAACCGTTACCTATAACTTAATATATGAAGTTTGGGACGCGGCTATAACGTCACAGGGGCTTGGAGTGTCCACCAAGTCAGATCAGCACTTTAGATACAATGTAATTTATAACTGCGAATACGGTTTTGAGTTCTGGCACAGGCCAGATGACTCGGTAGTAAATGGTATTTATTTTGAAAACAATACAGTCGTTAATTCTGGGGATAATTGGTCTTATACACAAAGAACCGACACTCCTAGAGGAGCCGACATCTGTTTCTTTATGAATCAAGCAAACAGCACAACCAATGTTTATATCCGTAACAACATTTTCTACAGCCCGAAAGATCACTGGATATTCATAGACAATTATGAATGGGATGGGTTGGGAAATGTCGTCTTTGATTACAATCAATACTATGACACCGATTCCATCTCAGATGTGATCCTCTGGAAAGCCGACTCGTATTCCCAGGCACAGTTCAGCACGTATCAATCCGAAAAGTCGCAGGATGCTAACAGCGCGACAGGTGATCCTCTAATGACCAATGTATCTACTCAGGATTTCACATTGACCGGGTCTTCCCCTTGTATTGATAACGGAGTCAATCGAGGGAGCAGTTACGATGATGGCATAGAGGCGGGGTCTTCTTGGCCGACTTCTATTGCGACGCTAGATCAGGACTTATACGGTTCGGATTGGGAAATAGGAGCTTATGTCTTTAGCCTAATGATCATGGATGCTTCCCCCGCAAACAACGACACAGGCGTTTCAATTACGGTTGACTTAACATGGGCCAACCCAACCGGCGAGAATACAAACGACGGATACTTCAAAGTCGGTGCCTGTCCTTGTGAGGCCGGTGACTCAGTGTGGACAAATCAAGCACATAAAACAAGCTATGACCCAGGAACTTTAGCATATGATACCGTGCATTGTTGGCGAGTAGATATAGATCACGATGGGGGTACGGAAACTGGGATAGATTGTGAGTTCACGACAACTTCTGAGAGCAACCCGCCAGCTCCACCTGAATCGCTTATGGTATATGAAAAGCATGGGCTTGCGGGAACCTGGACTAGGCATGGGCTTAGGATAGGGGATTGACGCTAACAATATCACCAAATCCGTAGGACGGCAAAATGGAATTCTGGCACCAAATACGCCACTTTCTACCCAAGGAGTTTGACGATCCGGATTATCCGGGCTCCCATACTTATATGGATTCAATGACGATCATCTTGGCGGACAGGCTCCGCCACCGGACCGGCTGGCCAATCCGGACGAATAATAAGCATGGTGTTTATGGTTGTGTATGTATGACCAAGGGGCACCATAGCGCCGATTCGTTCCATAACTATGATAATCCGAATGGTTGCTCGGCCATAGACTGTCATTTTGTGACAGACGCTTCCCCCAGGGAACAGGCCCGGGCTATACATCAATCTGGCTTTACAGGCATAGGCATTTATCAAGATTGTTGGGAATGGCCTACATATCCGGCAAGAGAGATAAAAGGAAAAAAGGTTTTGCCTATCGGCTTTCATTTGGACCGGCGACCGGCTGAGAGATTTCAGGTCTGGAAACGGGAAGATGGTGAGTATATCTATCTCTTGAGATAAGCAATGGGAAGTAGGCCCGGCAAAAGCATGTTGAAATGGTTCCTTAATCTAGAGCACCGGTGGAACCCGCTGCATGTCTATTGCCGCCTGGTAGAACGAGGCTCTCCGAAGAAGCTCTCCATCTTCCTGTGCAGGTGTTACGAGATATTCATATATTTCTGGATCATGTGGCTAGTCCGGAGTTGTAACTACCTCTGGAAGAAAATCCTTTCAATGAAGCAAGAAGACGAGTAAAAAGGAGACTGACATGGACTGGAAGGGTATGGTTAGATCGGTTGCCCCGGCGATCGCCACGGCTTTCGGTGGGCCCCTCGCAGGCCTGGGCGTAAAGGCTGTTTCTGAGGCAGTGCTCGGCAAGCCGGACGGTACCGAGGAAGAGATCGAAAAGGCCCTGATAAATGCGACTCCGGATATGCTGTTCAAACTTAAAGAAGCGGACCAGGCATTCAGGCTTGAAATGAAGAGGCTCGATGTCGATCTCGAACGGCTCAGATACGACGATATAGCGTCTGCCAGGAAGAGGCAGGCGGAAGTAAAAGACGCGACTCCTGCAATCTTGGCCTACATATTGACATTCGGTTTTTTCGCGCTTGTAACGGCCCTTTTTTTAAAGGCAATCCCAGAGGCAAACAAGGCCACGATCTATACCATGGTCGGCAGCTTGGGCACCGTATGGATTGCAGCGATGGCATATTTCCACGGCACCACCCGGAGCTCTGCAAGAAAGGACGCCGTAATTGCGGCCGGGACCAAAAGCACTTGAAGCAAATCAAAAAAATATGGGCCGGTGTATTTCAGTTGCCGGCGGATCACCGGCTGTCTATGGGCGTGGCAGCCGAGGTCTTTCTGATTGGAGAACGAGACGATAGCCTGAGGTTTAGCGTCGAACACGAGCCCGCGGCCCTGCTCTCGCTAATAGCAATGTGCCGTAAGATAGCGCATGACGAGGGAGTTGCCTGGCGACTCCTTGAATTTGAAGAACATAGAGAGGTCCCGGAAGAGGAGATCCAAGAGTGGTTAAATTGCTGCGCCTCCGCATCAATGGTCCATTAGAAAATCGTTTTATGCGGTTTTGGCGGATTATGGGTGATTATGGCGAAATAGTATTTTCGCCAGGCGAGCTCGCCGGCGGAGGCCTCCGGATCCGGATCCCGCCGGTACCGGATCCGATCGACAAAATCGAATCCAATAAAATCAAATAGTTTTAAGCCCTCCGATCGCAACATCATTTTTCATCATTTTTCATCACCAAAAAGAGCGCTTTTCACGATCTCTTGTTTTCTTCCGATAGCTTCGATTTTCTCCGTTAATCAAAGATTGTACCTTCGTAAGGTACAAAAAGTACCTTGAAGCGTTACATTCGACAAAACTCCGGCGCGTTTTGGTACAACAAGATGTATCAAAATCAAAAAGGGGATATCCTAAATAGCTGGCCTAACATATTGATTTTATTTGGTCGGGACGACTGGATTTGAACCAGCGACCCCAGCGTCCCGAAGGATGTGGGCAAATATAAGGATTGGATTTGATTGATATTCTAAGGCTACAAAAGCTGGTACAACAATGATGTATCAATCTTCATTTCTTCTTTGGCAAGGTTAAAGCAGGCAATTTCATAACAGCCTTGCGGTGTTCTGTCAAGCTCGTATGGCGGTAGGTCCGGGTCGTGGTATCCGGGCGGGAGTGGCCGGCGATCTCGGAGGTTGATTTGAGGTCTCCGCCTTCATCGAGGATCCTGGTCACAAAGGCGTGCCTGAAAGCATAGGGCGGCAGCCGGCGGGTGATACCCGCCTTTTTTTTTGCGGTCCGGAAGGCGGACTTAACGGTCGTGATCGGTTTCCCGCGGTACCGGATAATCTCGACGTCTTGTTTTTCGTCCTCTTGATACCAGGCTTTGAGCTCCGGCAATAAGCCCGGATGAATGGGCACTATCCGATAGACCGGCCCGCCCTTCTTTGCGGACCGGACCAGCATGGTTTCTTCATCCCAATCGACATCCGACCAGCGGATCCGAAACAGCTCGGCCTGCCCGGGCCGCATACCCGTGTAGTAACACAGCGCCAAGGCCCTGATTAGATGGGGCGCAGAGTTTGCCAGGAGGTTGTCTGCCTCGGTACGGCTGGGAGGGCGAAGGATGTCATCATCTCTTTTCGGCTTCTTGTAACCAGCGACAGGATTGCGGGTGATGAGCCGCCGGGCGGGATCCGCGGCAAAGTTCAGGATAGCCTGGATGTCCGAGAGCTCCCGGTGGACCGTGGTTTTCTTTACGCCCATCCCAAGGCGCCTGATCACATACTGATCGAGCCGGCGGGCGGTCAAGCGGTAAACATCTGCATTGCCCAGCTCGGGCAAAATAATTGCGGTTAGCTTTTTCCAAAGATTGTATTGTGATATCTGCGAGAATCCCGCGCCCTTAGCCTCGATATAGGCTGTCGCGAGATCCTGGAACAAGGGACCTTCTTCCGCCACCGCTTTTGGCTTTCTACGCCGGTAGGGCCTGGGAGAGATTTCCGCATCCCGGGCCTTGGCGGCCAGCTCTGCCTCCTTGCCCCTGCCGAAGTATTCCCGCTTGTATTTGTCCGGATTGTCAAGATCCCGGTATTGGACGACCCAACGACCGTCTTTTAACTGATAGGCGGACACCTACGCCTCTTTTTCTCTTGTGGGAGTATTAGACAATGTATCGTCCCGTCCCTCCAGCTTTTTCAATGCCCACAAGCGCGATTTAATGTCCGCTGTGGTGAACAAAAAGACTACCCAGTTCATTTTTTCCATTTCCGCGAGAGAGTCGGTTGATTCGTAGACGAGGCCCTTTCTGCGGTCTTTTCCTGTTCGTCTTTCGCGTCCTATATATTTGGGTATGTCTTCAGTTACGATCGTCGATTCTGGGGGCTCTTTGGGGCTCTCTGGCGACTCTGCGTGAGCCTCTTTGAGCGTTTTTGAGGTCGTTTGAGTGTTTTTTTCAGTTACCGTAGTTTGCGGAGCCATTGCAGCTAGCGTTTTAATCTGCTCCAGCGTAGCAGTTTCTATATCACTCAAAATGGTTATACCTCGCTTTAACCAGGACACGGATACTCCAAGGCGTTTTGCCAACTGAGACATTCTTTGTGCGCCAGGCGCGCTCCGGCCCTGAAACCAATGATCTACGGTTTGTCGCTTAAGCTTTAATTCGGAAGCCAAGTCGGTTGGAGAAAGCCCTAAAACCTCGGTTTTTATCAATAATCGTTTGGCGAAAGCCTCTTTATCGATTTTTTCCTTCATTATTATATGATCCTTTGTGAGATTTTACTTGACACCATGAGCGTGTTATGTATCATATGCACTTAAAATGTATCGAATGCACCTAAAATATGCTCCTAATAGACCTAAAAGCTGATCGAGAGATAGGGCACGTTTTTTTGCTGTCCAATAATATAATACAGCGTAACGAAAGATACAACTAAAAAAATGAAACAAAATCACAAGGCTATGATTTATCTCCGGCTCATGGGTTATCCCATGGCAAACGTCCGCCGTGCCCTGGTGGAGTTGACCGGGATCAATCACGAGGTCATCGCCCGCGAGGCGGGTCTCTCCCGCCCGACGGTAACCTCAGCCATTGCCGGGATTCGAAAAAACCAGCAGGCCCAGAAGACAATGGCCAGACTGTGGGGAATCCCCAGGGAGGACCTCTTTTCCGATGTCGCCTAACCTCAAAAGGGTGACCCCTACGCGCAATGCCATCCAGGTCATTGATGATGCGATCAAGGCGCTCAAAGAGCGGCGCGCGGAGCTCGTGGCGCTCTTGCCAAGGCGTCGCAGGAAAATGACAACCATTGTCAAGAACCCCCTGACCGGCGAAAAGTACGATTTTGCCAAGCGCCGGAAGGTCTCGTAGGTTCATGGATAATTGGATACTCAAATTTTATTGTTGTGTCAGCACCAAAGATGAAGCTGAATTTGGACTTGAGATGTCCAAGACAAAATACCAGCACAAGATTAGTGCTGGTATTTTGCGTTAAGGAGGGGGCAAGTGTCTGAAACCTATGGGGAGCTGTTAGCAGACCTGGTGGACGAGCTGGCCAGATATGAAGATCGGGCGGCGATTTTCAGGCGAAACGATATCAGCCGGAACCATTTCTACAATGTGACCAATCCGAACAGAGAAAGCTCAAGCGGCAAGCCGTACCCATGCCCCACCGAATGGGGCGTGCAGCTCACGCGCGATTCAGGAAATTATCAGTGGCTCAAAACCGTGGCCAGGGATTGCAAATGTTTACTCATCACTCCTGAAGAGATCCAGGAACTAATCGACGCCGAGCCGGAAAAGGCATTAACGATATTTCAGTCGATCTTGGGTCTTGTAAAGAAAAAGCTATAATGTAGATGTTCCGCGCCGCCCCCGGGGCGCTAATGTCGGGGGACCTCCTTTGTGTAAGCCCCGTTCCTGGGAGTAGCCCGCATAGTGCGTGGCGAAGATGGACACAGGGCGGCCCGCTCCGTCTTCAAGCGCCGGATTCCCCTTCGGGCGGCAAAGAAGACGGAGTGGCCAGGCCTGGGGAGAAAACGAGATGGGTGGACTGATTGAGCATTATAGGCCGAGCCTTAAATCCGAAACGATAGATTGCCAGTACGGGACAATCCCCGTTCTGGAATGGCTCCAAAAGGAAAAGACCCGGATTGAGAGAACGCCCGGCAGGTTTGCCCAGATTAAAGAGACCGTCAGCCGGGCCTCTTTATGGGTCAATGATATTAGAGACAGCCGGTACAACGAAGAAAGAAAAAATGCACGCAGAACAAAATCTTAAAACCAGGCCGCTCCAGCAAATTGTCATTACTCCCCTGCAGGCGCTGCTCCTACATCAGGCTATCATGCACCGATGGCAAATAGCCGACAAGATTGTGCGGGTGACGCGCTGCCCGGACAAGACCCTTTTACTCACGTATGATTCGGGCTGCGTGGAAGTAATCAGGCGGTAACAACCTATGATGTCGTTGTGGGATTTAGAGAAAAGCAAACACTCTGAATCATTGAGTGATCCGGTCGATGAATGGATCGATGATGCGGTCGATTTCATCGAGCGGATCGCAAAATGGCTTATGCCCTGGGTGGCCGGGATCCTGATCGGCATTGCCCTGGGATACGCCTGGCGCATGGCACAGACCGGAGGATTTTAGATCGGAAATGGCGAAGAAGAGTAAACCAGATCCGGGTAACTTTCTGTACTGCGAGCGAAAACCGCTATTCAGAGTGAGCCTGGCCATGTGCCGGCGCTGCGGGAAGCACGACGATTGCCAGGCCCGCGAAGATTACGAAATGGCCGTGATGATGGCCAGGGAGGCGGCCAGCGACCAGGTGGACAAACATGGCTCCGTCATATGATGCCCGAGAATATAAGGAAGCTGTATTTACAAAGCGAATTGGGCGGCCGCCGGCAGACGATAGACAACAGGAACGATGGCAGAAAATGGGATATCCGGATCCGGAGTCTTATGAGGCTGTGCAACGGCGATTAGTTTTGAACCGACAACGATTATGGGACCGCCGAAGAGGGAAAACACATCTATTTCGATGCCAAGCGCCAGGAGGGCATAAGCCATTCCGAAATGCCGAAATCTTTTTTTGATTACTGCCGTGAGTTAATGAGCGAGACCTGTCAGTGCGCCGGGCCGAAAAAGCCTAAGCACTCGTTTTGTTTCGCTTGTTATAGATCTTTACCACACTACTTGCAACAGGCGCTCTATCGCAGAATCGGAAAGGGCTACGAGGAAGCATACGATGAAGCGGTGAAGATATTAACGGCTAAACAAGGAGGCTGAAAAGTGAAACTGGAAATATCTCTTGGAAGTGATCAATTACTTGTGGAGGCAGAAACAAAGTTCGAGAAGGAATACATATTAAAATATTTTGCACATGCAAAAGACGAGACCTTGGAGGTCCAAGTCGGCAGCGACGGGTGTATATATATTAGAATGTGTGAACGCGCGAGGAAAGGCATGGATGCAGTTCTTTCTCATCCTGTGCCGTATCAGGATATATGCCGCGAATCATAAGGAGAGAAAACATGTTGCCATGGTTTGTGATGTTAGAAGTTACGAGGGTTGCGCCGGATAGTTTCAAGATATCCCTCATTGACAAGAAGCACGGAGACGAGCTGGATTGCGAGATCTGTGAGCTGCCCCCGCTTCCCGAAAGGGATTATAGCCATGTGCGGGCTGCCATTGTTGATTACAAAGACGCGCTTCTTGTCGCAAACGTGATTTAATGACTAAACCCAGTAGATATTGGGACCGTGCCTGGTCCCTCGTAGAGGGTTGCTCACCCGTTTCGGAGGCCTGCCTGAATTGCTGGTCTGCGGCTCAATCCTACATGAGGGCACACCAGAAAAACCCGAAGATCCGCGCCCGCTACCAGGGCCTTACCGAGATCCGCAATGCCCGCCCTACCTTCAATGGCCGGATCCGGCTAATGTGGGATGATCTGGAAAAACCCCTGCGAGATAGAAAACCTACCGTATGGGCCATTTGGAATGACTTCCTCAATGCGCCGCCTAAATTCATTGATGCTGCATTCGATGTTATAGGGGCATGTCCTGAGCACACCTTTCTGATCCTCACCAAACTCCCCGAGCAACTTCTAACAAAAATCTATGGCCCGGATCCGGAGGTACCTGTCCGCCATTTAGGCCCAGTAGACTACTTGCCAAACGTCTACTGGGGCGTAACCGTTGAGCTCCCGAGATACGAAAGCCGAATCGACGAGCTCAGAAAAATCCCAGGACATCACTTTATCAGCATCGAGCCGTGTCTCGGCTCAATAAGTATACGACGATATTTAGGACCTCAAAGATTTTATCCTCTGGCCCGTATTGTTGAATATGACATTGCCGGCGTTATCCTCGGTGCCGAAACAGGCCCCAGGGCAAGACCCATGCATCCCGATTGGGCACGGAGCGTTAGGGACCAGTGTGTTGAGGCCGGAGTGTCTTTTTTCTTTAAGCAATGGGGGAAATGGCAACACGCCCCGCTTATGCACTCTACTCCGTGGGACAAAAGATTTAAGCCTATAGGTCGCAAAGCCGCTGGCCGCGTCTTAGATGGCCGTGAGTGGAACGAACTGCCGTGGCGTCATTAGATGAAAGGGCTTGCCCTAAATGCGGCCACGAGATGGATTGGGAAGTGTGCTGGAATTGTGACGATTTCGGTTTGTCTCACCATGATTGTGGTGAGGACTCGTGTTGTTGTCTTAATCCGGAGAACAACGTGGTCTGTGATATTTGTCAAGGCAAGACCGGGTGGTACAGATGTTTTGATTGTCACCCGTACAAATGAAATGTGAGTAAATGAATAAAGAAGTCCTACTGCAAATATGTGACGAGCGTCTGGATCGTTGGAAAAGACGATTAGCCTCTCAGCATGCTACGCCTATAATACTGATCAGTGTTGGCCATGACCACAATTCAGGGCAACTTGGTATTTGCACCGTTGAAGAAATTGACAAGTCTATGATTCGTATAATACTCACGAAGGCCCTGGAGTTACTGTAAATGGAAATATATCCCATCATTGGATTAATCATTTTAGTTACCACTTTTGCGACGCAATTAATCAAAGTTCTGTGGACCAAACGAGTGGCCGGCATCTCGCCCTGGGCGATGGTCCAATTACTCGTTTGTTGTCTTCTGTTCATGGGCTATTACTTTGGCAATGGTCATTTTCTCGCCCTGGGCTTGAATTTGGTTTTGATGGTGATAGTCATTGGGATTCTCTGGCTGTATAAAAAGCAAAGCAAAGCATGTGGAGGTGGAAATCAAAGAGAAGGTAATAACGAATTTTACAAACGATGTATTGATGGATATCGAGGCGAAGATGAGAGCCCTTAGTTTACACCCTCCGTGGCCATACGCCATTTTTTATTGTGGAAAAGACGTGGAGAATAGGCGCTGGCCTACGCCTTATCGTGGCCCATTGCTTATTCATGCGAGTAAAACGTGGGACCAAAAGGGGTATAGCTTCATCACCAATCGGATGGATGAATATGTGCCGAGCAAGGAACATCATGTGTTTGGCGCGATCGTGGGTATTGCGGAGCTGGTTGATTGTGTTAGCTCGGATGACTCGCGCTGGTTTTTCGGAGATTACGGTTTTGTCCTGGAAGATGCGGTTGAATTCAAACAGCCGATTTACTATCCGGGCCAGCGAGGCATATTCAACGTGCCTGATGATTTTTTGAGACGATATGATTTTATGCAGAAATATTTAAGAAAGGAGGTCTTATGCACCTGAAGTAGCCAAGCTATTAAGAAAGCATGCCAAGAAATTGATACGCGCTGTATAGCGAAAGGAGGATGCTTATGTACGAACTGTATGGTCACGGGCCAGTTATGGCAGAAGATAAAGGTCGGGAATGCAAGCCGGACTATGAGCTTATGGCTGCAAAAGCTAAAAAGGACCTTAAAGTAGTGGAAGACTTTAGATATGCCTTACTGCAATTTGTAAGTGTAATAAGGCCCTCTTTCAAATCCGGACCATCTTCGTTGTTTGAATTACTCGGCACGCTAGACTTTGATATACGAAATAGACACGACAACCTGGCAAAATTACTGGAAAAGATCGAGTCAGCCGGATAATCATGGTTGAAGCGTATTTCATAAGCTGGACTTTGCCGGTCGGCCGGGCCAGGCCGTATGCAACGGCGTCATATAAACGGACTGACGGCACGTGGGAAAAGCTCTATAAGGAATATGGCGAAAACGTGCCAAAGGCAAAGCTACTAAAGGCAATAGTTGAGCACTATACGGGTGCATCTGTATCTGATGGGGTAATAAACGCGCTGTTAAAACAGCCAGGCACGAACTATATGAGAATAGAACCGGATGAGCTGAGGAAGAGACTAAGTTATGCAAATATACGAGTTATTCTTTCAGCCCGGTGAAGTAACCGAGATTCGGGCCTATGGGTTGAAGAAGTCAAACAAGGCATGGGAAGGCTGGGCGGGCGGTACCGGCGTTGTCTATGGCTATTTCGACAATGCCGAGGCGTTCGGTAAGGCCGCCCAGGGCCTGGAGCGAGCCAAGGCTCCGGGTATCTATTTCACACTAAACCCTGTTATCCCCGACCTCTTGGCTAGGGCCGCCAACCGGCTAAAGGCCGCGGACGCGAAATCGAGCAGTACGAGTGATCCGGACGTGCTCTGTATTCGTTGGCTACCGATCGACCTGGACCCCCGCCGCCCCTCCGGGATATCCTCTACCGACAAAGAGCTGGAGTCAGCGGTACGGCTGCGTACCAGGATAGCAAAATGGATGGAAGACGAGTGTCATTGGCCACGCGGAATCCGGGCGCACTCCGGGAACGGGACCCACCTGTTATATCGACTCCCTGATCTGCCCAACACTCAGGGAACAACACAGTTCATAAAAGATTGCCTTGCCGCGATCGCGGCCAAATTCAATAATAAATGGGTAGACATTGACCGGAAAGTATTCAACCCAGCCCGGATCTGGAAGCTGTACGGCACCACGGCCAGGAAGGGTGATCACACCGAGAAAAGACCGCACAGGAAGAGTTACATCGAGGATAAGAATGATACGGCCGTGCCCTAACTGCGGAAGCGATCAAATGGTTGTAAAGGCCCAGGCCCGAGGTCCTGTCGAGTTACACTTTAACCAGTATGGCTCGGAGACGTTAGTGGCGGATGAACGGGTACGTTATGAGTCATCCAATATAGTGAGATGTGCGATGTGTGGCCAGATAAGAGATGGCTTAAGGGTGATACACAATGAGATAAAATTTCCAGGATCCCCGGTCGTCCGGGCTCCTGCTCGGCTACAGAAAACACATGCGACTCGATGATGTTGGAATTGCTACAATCGAACAAATCAAGCTCCTCGCCAAGCTGGCCCCGAAGGAGGAAAAGGATACGGCCTCTGGTATGGGCCAGGGTAAGAAGTCCCGGCAGAGGCGCTCTCCGGGCGCCGATTTGGGCCGGATGGACGTTGAAGCGTACCTCCGGCATTATGGAATCGAATACAACGTAAAAGCGAGCCGCGGAAAAACCTTTTATCGCCTCTCTCAATGCCTCTTTGACCCCTCCCACACAAAAAACGAAGCCGCGATCGTCCAGGATACCCAGGGCCTCCTGACCTACCAATGCTTCCATAATTCCTGCCAGGGCCGTAAGTGGGCCGACGCCCGGGCCCTGATCTCCGGCGCGGACTCCCTTGCCCCTTTCTGTGAAAACTACGATCCGCAGAAACATGTAAAGAAACCAGAAGTCCCCCAGGGCTCATCTGAATTTTTGATTACAGATGGCAACAAGCGCCCTCGGTTCGTGCCGGCGGGCCTGGCCGACTACTTAGAGACCGAGTTCCAGCCTATTATCTTTGAAGGCACGGCTTTTTCAAAGATGTTCTATCGATATTGCGATGATGGCGTTTGGCGCTGGTTGCCGGAAGACGACATACGTACAGTGATTCGGAGCGCCCTAGGTGACCACGCTACCCCACAGCGGCGTAACCAGGCGATTGAGGTCCTGCAAGACCAAACATACCGCCCCCCCGATAAGCTGAAAATTGAGCCTAAACTTCTAAACATAAAAAACGGAATGTTCCAAGTAGATGAAGCAAAGCTGTACCCGCACGATCCGAAATATAACTCACGTGTACAACTACCGGTATGCTATCAGGCGGGCAGCACTTGTCCGAAGTGGATAAGTGCCATGGAGGGTATATTCGCAGACGACGAGGCAAAAATAGAGGTATTGCAGCAGATCTATGGATATTGCCTATACCCGAAGATCATATTCCCGTGCGCGCTTTTTCAGATAGGCCGGGGCTCCAACGGAAAAGGCACAGTGCAGAAAGTACTGTCTGCAATGCTGGGCAAAGAGAATGTCTGCCATATATCCCTGACCAGGATGGAGGACAGGTTTGGCCCGGTCGAGCTGGCCAATAAATTATTAAATGCAAGTGGTGAGACAGCGACTCGGGCTCTCGACCCGACGAGATTTAAGGAGATCGCAGTTGGAGAGGAGATTCAGGCGGAGGTTAAATTCGGCAAAGATGTGACGTACACGCCGATTGCAAAACATCTGATTTCGATGAACGAGTTCCCGGGCATAAAGGATAAGACGGATGCGTTCTACCGGCGAGTAATTGTATTGGAATACAACCAGAGCTTTGAGGGAGAAAACGACGTAAAAGGTATAGCGGAGACCGTGATTCGAGAAGAGTTGGACGGGGTTTTCCTTTGGGCTGTCGAGGGGTTGAAAATGGTCCTGGAGAACGAACAAATACTTGTCCCGGAATCGGTGCAGCAGGCCAAACGTCGATTTCGAGCGAGTAGTAATCCGGTCTTAACATTTGTAGAAGAGACATGCCTGTTAGGAGAGTTGACCGAAAAGGGAAGTGTAATCAAGGTGCTTCCACCCAATCTATTCAAAACATACAAGGCGTGGTGCGATGATGGAGGCATTCCGTTAAAAATGCGATTAGGAAAGCACAAGTTCTATGAACAAATCCTGACCAGTTGTAAGGGAGTTACAAAAAAGCGGGATCCTGGCGGCACCAAGGACTATTACTTTGGCATTGGCTTGAGATCTAATTTGGATTTTGAGATCCCGGAATAGAGCCAGGAACCCATCCTTTCTTTCTTATTTCAGACAATTAGGCACGATTATGTTTCAAGCAGACCGGCACCAAGCTCGTTCTTTTTTTGTTTCGTCATCGCTTTTTAGTTTTCCTGCACTTTTCATTTTGGTCGTTGGGGATGCAATTACATGTAATTTTACATGGTTTTTTCATGGTTTTAGGCGTGTAACCTATCGACTTTATTGGACTTACATGGTTTACATGGTTTTGATCCTATTTAATGTAAAATGTGCGCGCATGCGCGCGCGTACGCGCCTACATTATATAGGCAAAAATAATCTTACTACTTTTTTTTTATTTCTACTTAATAATAGGTTTAAAACAATGTAAACAATGTAAAACACTGAAATGACAGCAAAAAGAGCACGCAAAAACATGAAAAAACCATGTAAAATTACATGTAATTGGGGGTGGAGACGGCCGTTGACCAGTTTTTGAAGTGAATAAAGCTGCATCTTCTTGGATATTTCCAGGGAGGGACAAGCAAGAGGCCCGATTCAATTCAAATAAGGCAGGCAAGGGATACATGGAAAGGCACCACCAACGATCAGTAAGAGGGAAGGCGGGTGAAAACTCTTGAAGAATTGAAGCAAAAACGCTCACAGTTTGGGAGTGGAGAAGTCATTGCTCCACTTAAAACAGCACCTGATGAGAAAGAGAAAAGGCGGTTGTGGAGAGAGTGTGACAGGATCTACCGGGCGATCTGGCCGGGCATCAAGGTGATTGCCGAGCACGTTGACAAGATAAACGCTTTGATGCCTGTGCCGCTCGATCTCGATGTGAGTGAGACATTTGCGAGGCAATATGGTGATTTGCGGATAGAGATCGATACGGAGTGGCTGGCCGAGATCCCGGACCTGGAAAAGTTTAAAAGATTGGTCGCTGAGATGAGAGATCTTTGTATGGCGGAGCTCAACGCGCAGTTGGGGAAACTGAGGGCGGCTGGATAGCGGGGGCGTAGTTTCTCCACTTTCACTCCCCGGCGAAAAAGCGCTTAAAATATGTAATGATTTCAATAAGGTTAACCGAATGTTAGTTATCAGACGTAAATACGATTTTTGGCTGTGGAATCAGGAGAAAAAGCAAGCAAATGGCCGTTTTTAGAAGGCGGGATTTGGGGTGATAATCACCGGTGTCCTTGTCTCTATTTACCTACCATCGGCCGAGATTGCCCATGGTTGCCAATATTTAGGCATAATCAAAGGCGCTCGGAATGCGCTCGAAGATTATGAGATTCGCGTTCGAAGATCCCACCAGGCGCGGTGGGGTGAAAGATGGTGATGAAAATATGCCAATTAAAGTAATCTGTTCTGACTGTGGCGGTACCGGAAAGCAGACATTTCTTTATTTAACCGAGCCATATTGGCGAACCCAAACCTGCCCGGGTTGTCTTGGCTCTGGTCGGGTCGAGGTCCTGTCCTTCCGGGAGCGCCAGGCCCGCGAGGCGGAGCCCCCAGAGACCATCCTTGGCCCCAGGGGACCGCTCCAAGGATAGGGATCCTATGTCGCCTCCTTGACGACCACCATCGTCGATGTAGGTTCATTAGGATGATCTTAAAATTATTACGCTGATCTCTTAATTCTGATTCCCAGCGCCCGCACATTTTTTTAGATTCAAAAAGGAGAAGTAGATGATGAATACGAACCATAAACTAATCAAGGGCCGGTTTGGTAAGGATGAGTACAACGAGTTGGTCATTGGTGTAGGGGGGCGGGTCGAAAAACTTATATATCTTCCCGCTCGTCAGGGGTTTAATTGCGTGACGACCCTAGATATCAACGCTTCTCATAAGCCCGATGTTCAGTGGGATCTAGAGAAATTGCCCCTCCCTTTTGACAATAACAATTTTAACGAGATCCACGCCTACGAGGTTTTAGAGCATACGGGGGCACAGGGAGATTATAGGTTTTTCTTTGCGCAGTTTTGCGAGTTTTGGCGCATCTTAAAGCCCGGCGGATATTTAATGGGCTCCTGCCCCGCATTGTCCTCTCCGTGGCTTTGGGGGGATCCGGGCCACAAGCGCGTCATTTGTCCCGGGTCGCTCGTTTTTCTCGATCAGGATCAGTACAAACACCAGGTAGGCAAAACAGCAATGAGCGATTATCGCTTCTACTGGCAGGGTGACTTTAAGGTCATGGACGCCCGAGAGGACCGCGATACATTTTATTTTATGCTTAGAGCCATAAAGCCGGCTCGGCTTTAATAATCAATCAAGAAAGGGGTGGTTGTCGTGCCAGAGTCTAAATCCCTTATGAGCCGTGAGGCGATTTGCGCGTTCCTTGGGATTGGCAAAGCCCGGTTTTATGTTCTGGTAGACGAAGGGCTCCCTGTTACCAAATTGGCGGGCGGTTGGACCGGAAACCAAGAAGACATTGACCGCTTTATTCGTGAAAGGGCGAAGGGGAGAAAGGTCACCCAAAAACACAAATAAAAAACTTGTCAAGGATTTTTTGCTGTCCATTTATGTCCTCCTATAGACCTGTCCATTTGTGTCCGTTTATGTCCCCCCTTAAATTAAGTCAAAAATCCCATGTTATATAAATAGGGCAAAATTCAGATTCATTTCTTGATGAATCGGTGAATTATGCCCGCTATCAATAAAATTGAAAGATACGGCGTCGCGCCTCGCGTTTTGGCTTTGTCCGGAGAGGGCAAGACCACGCACGAAATCTCACAGATCTTAAACGAAGAGGCCGCCGGCGAATACACTATCAGCCAACCCACCGTCTCCCGTTGGCTAAAAGATGTGCGCCAAGACCGTAGCAATCAGACCCGCCAGATAGTTCACGACTACCTAAAAGCAACCGTGCCCACAGACCTGGAGTCTATTAACCAGGTTCAAGCCTGGCTTATGGATCAGTTTCGCTCCTTAGATATCATTTCTCCTGAAACGGTTAGCGAGGCCCTGGGTAAAACGATTGACGAAGAAACCTTTAAGACCCTCGTCTCTATTTTCCCCGCCGAACCCTTGGACCTACGCACCAAGGCGGAGATTGGCATGAAGATAGTCAGGGTTGTTGATACCAAGCTCAGGTACGCCGGAGTCCTGGAAGATCCCGACTCGGCCGGTGCGGGCTCTGCCGATCCCGTGGACCTGGATGATTTCAGGATGGACGCTAAACCCGACCAAGTAAAAGAGGCGGCCAATGGCTGAATTTGTGCCGGTCCCCGGCGCTAACTATAAGCACGACTACAACAAGATCTTTCGTTCTATCGCAGCCGGCACGATCCCGAAGATACAAACCTACCGCGAGCTGTGTAAAACCGATCTCTTCTTCCTGCTTTATTTCGGTCTGGGCAGAAAAGACGTCAATAACAGAAAAGACGTCAATAATACTTTTATCATAAAATGCATCCGAGAGGCCGAGGAACGCCACGACGACACACTCGATCTTTGGGCACGCGAGCACTACAAGTCCACGATCTTTACCTATGGTCTCCCGATCCAAGAACTCATTAAAAATCCCGAAGAGCGAATCTGTATCTTTTCTCACACACGCCCGATTTCAAAGGGCTTCCTGCGTGAGATTAAGCACACCCTTGAAAGCAATGTCCCGGTAAAAAAATGGTTTCCCGAGATTTTCTACAAGAACCCAAAAAAGCAGGCGCCCAAATGGAGTGAGGATGACGGCCTGATCGTTAAAAGAAAGACGACCCCAAAAGAGGCAAGCATTGAGTCATGGGGTCTTGTAGACGGCCAGCCGACGTCAAAACATTTTACCCGCCGCATTTATGACGATGTGGTGACGGAAGATTCTGTCACGACGCCCGAACAGATCAAAAAGACAGTCAGGCGCTATGAGCTTTCACATTCACTTGGCACCAGCGGAGGGAAAAAGCGCGTAGTAGGCACGCATTATCACCACGCTGATCTGTACGCCCAGCTTAGAGCGAAAGATGCCTATGTCGTCCGCATAAAACCTGCCACCGATAACGGCAAGCCTGATGGTAAGCCGGTATTTCTCTCTCCGGAAAGACTCCAGGAGCTCAGGGTCGAGCAGGGTGCGCATACGTTTGCCTGTCAACAATTGCTCAATCCTATAGCAGAGGAGGAGCGGAAGTTTAAACTCGCCTGGCTCAAGTTTTACAACAAGCTCCCTGAAACACGTAACAAATATCTTCTTGTGGATCCGGCCAATAAAAAGCGCAAGCAGTCCGACTACACCGTAATGGGCGTAATCAGTATTGATTCTCTGGGCAATCGCTTCTTGGAGGACTTGATACGCGACAAACTGAACCTGGGCGAGCGGTGGCTCGCCTTGCGGGATATGTATCATAGAAACCGCCCGATCTTGAACGTCGGCTATGAAGAGTATGGGATGCAGGCGGACATTTCGTACATGGAAGAACGCCAGAGTGAAGAAGGATATTACTTCGGGATTACGCCGCTTGGCGGCAGCATAGGCCAGGATGATCGCATTATGCGGATGGTGCCCGTGTTTCAAAGGCGCGAATTCTATCTCCCTCACCGCCTCATCTACACAGAAAAGCAAACCGGCAAAGAAGTTGACCTGATCAAAATCTTTATTGATGAAGAATACAGTTTTTATCCGTTTTGCGGCCACCAAGACATTCTAGACATGATTTCTCGGATGGACGATGAGGCCCTGCACAAGACGCCGCCTACAGACGACGAAGAGATTCAACAAGACATTCCGCTTGAGGCCGTAGACCACTACCCGGGTTATCAGTCGTTTTTTGGATAAAGAGGACCGTTTATGCAATTAGCACTCAAAATCCTGGGCAGAGAAAAAGAAGCCCTTCGCAAAAGACTGGAAGAAGCAGGGCGCCTTTACGCAGAATCTGTAATCGCAGCCGAGGGCCGGGAGCAAGAAGTCGCGCGGATCCAAGCTGAAATGGACGGTATAAGCCAAGCGATCGCCGAGCTGGAGAAGGCCCAGGCAATAGGAAAATAAAATGCGCGTTGAAATCGAGCCAAAGGATCCCCGCCACCAAAAGCTCGTAGAGCTCATGAATAGCTGTTTTAAGCTGAGCGGAAAGTATATGAGGCAACGCCATCCCGCATGGCAGAAGTCCGATAAGATGGACCGCAGCTTCATCGACGTGAGCGAGACCGACAAGAAGGGAAAAAAGAAAAATCCGTTCGAGCGGCAAATCTATATCCCCATGAGCCGCGCCTGCAAAGACACTATGCTGTCCTACTGGATGCAGGTTTTTTGCGGCAAGCGCCCGACATTTGCCATTCAGGGCCGCACCCCCGAAGACGTCC
>SMTZ1_10000756_pt1 | contig 31152 bp, 22 predicted proteins | sample DeeMarSWOR136_30_FD_25667 | JGI IMG/M metagenome (IMG submission 25667) | reverse complement strand
GTGGTGTGGTGAGCGTTATCAAAGTGAGTCCTTTCCATTTCTTCCCCTGGTTTTGGCCAGGCTGGCTTCGGAGCGTGCGTCGGTTCAAACGTCCAGCGCAGCGCCAGGGGTGTATCCAGTCGCTCCGGAGTATAGCCGCTTCGAGTGCAGTCATAGCGGTATGTCATCCAGCCTCTTGGTTGACGAGTGGCACAGGTCATGCAGAAAATGAAAAGAAAAGCAAGGGTAAGACAGAGGACAATTTTCAGACCTGCCTTGCTTGTCTGTCTCTTATTTATCACTTTTATTCTCCTTCACTAGAGATTATTTCCCTGAACAGAAAAATAGCGAAAAATATAAGATCGAGTTTATTCGCTCGATAATCCTGGAATACTTTATGGTGTCGTTACGAGGAGCGGAACAACGTGGCAATTTCGCCTTTATGTCATTGCAGGCGAAGCTCGGCAATCTCCTCAAAGAAAATAATTTCATTTTATTTAAGACTGCATTATCTTTATCAGTCAAGCTGAGTCGATGTAGCCTTTTCTCAAGTGGACTACCCGGCTGGCATAGCGGTCAACAGCCTTCCCGTGAGTCACCACGATCACTGTCCCACCCTTGCTGTGATACTCTGCCAGGTGGCCGATGATTTCTTCAGAGTTTTCAGGATCAAGATTGCCAGTGGGCTCATCGGCCAGGATGATTTTGGGACGCTTGAACAAGGCTCTGGCAATCGCGGTCCGCTGTTTCTCTCCGGCACTGAGTTCGGCAGGTTTGTGATATATCCTTTCCGTCAGGTGCAAACGATTCAGCAGCTCTTTTGCCTCTTCCTGACTGTACTGGCCTCGGCTGGCACCGGCAGGCAGGAGCACGTTATCGATGACATTTAAATAAGGCACAAGGTGGAACAACTGGAATACAAATCCGATGTTTTCCGCCCTGAACAAAGCCCTTTCTCTCTCGCTCAAGGCATATATATCACTGTTATCGAAGATGACCTGACCATCGGTCGGCCGGAGCATTCCCCCTATAGAGAGCAGAAGCGTGGTCTTACCGCTGCCGCTCGGGCCCCGCACAACAGCGAACTCGCCCTCTTTGAAGTGAAGGTTAACCTCGTCAAGGGCTTTGACATCTCCGTGTTTGGTCCGGTAAACCTTACTCGCTCTTTCCAGCCGTACCATGATCATTCCTCTCTCAGGATGACAGCCGGATCCTGGGTCACTGCTATCATTGCCGGGATGAAAACCGATAGGGCGCAGACTGCGGGAGAAGCAATAACCGCCCAGAAAAGCAATTTGATCTGAGGTGTTATCATGTTGGCTGTGACCTCGAATATGGCAGGGCCAAACACTAAAGCCAGGCCCGTTCCAAGACCAAAGCCAACGACAGCTCCTAACAAGCCGATTACCAAAGCCTTGCCCAGAAAGAGGGCAGCGATCTTAATCGAGCTGTAGCCGAGCGCTCTCATGATACCAATTTCCTGTCGCCTCTCGCGAACATTCGTCATGGCCAATATCCCGATCCAGGCCATGCAGACCACCACCACGAAGGGGATGATGAACCCGAAATATCTTTCCGCCATTATTCTCTGGCTTTCCCGAGCTGAGGCTATGTTTTGAATCAGGATGACTTTGGCATCGGGAAGGATTCTCGCCAGCTGCTCCCGCAGCGCGGAAAGAGAGTTTGTGTTTGTGTTGTTCTCTATACATAAACACTGCAAGGCCTTGATTTCATTGATCCTGTTTTTCATGTTCAAGAGGCTCTGCACATCGTGTAGATGGGCATAAATCCGGATATCGTCCTCGCTCCCGCTCTCTGAGAGAGAATGGGCGACCGTGAAGGTTTTTCCGAAGATATCAATTGTGTCGCCTTTTCTGAGCTTCAGGCTCTGTGCTATCTCATATCCGATATAGGTATTTTCCCGTTCTATAGAGAAAATCATCGGGGTTTTTTTCTTCCCCGGAGGGGATAGCTCCGGCGCAATCCCTGTCAGAAAGACTTCCCTGTCCTGCCAGATGACTTTCTTCTGAAGGATGGCGGTCAAATGAGCGTAGGAGATGCCTCCATGAGCGGCCAGTTCATAGACATGGCTTTCTGGCATGGTCTCTTCAGAGTAGCCTCTCTGCCAGAACTTCTCCATATCCGTTTTTTCAGGAATGATCCTGAGGTTGAATCCCATATCTCGCATCAAGCGGGTCGTCTCATCCTTGGAGGCCTCTCCCGTCGTGAAAAAGGCGACAAATAACGCTGTGGCGATCACAATGGCCAGCAGACTGAGAAGAAAATTCAGCTTCCTTTCCAGCATCTCCTTGAGAATAAGACGAAATGTTCTCACGATCGCTTCCTGCCTGCCCGTATCAATATAAGCGACCCTCCTCCAAGGATGATTAAGGCGAGGATACCTGATGCGTATAAGATTATTTTGAGGGGAGAACCGGACTTTTCCTGGGTTATTGGGGATGATGTCAGCTCACGAAGTTTTGCCGGAGAGACTCGCTCTGAATCTGATTCCGCTTCAAATTCGAAGGCGCTTTCGCTGTATTCATCAAGGATATCACCCAGGCTTTCTCTCAGCCTATCATCCACGGCTTGATTGAAAAAGTCTAACGAAAGGATGCTGCTCATCTCTGTCTTGACCATTGGATTTTCCGCATCAAAACCGAGAAATTTGACCACCTCGGACCGGGTCTTCTTATCCCAGCGGAGAGGGAGTAATAGTCCCATCATCCATTTTTTTTCAAGCCCGCAGTCACAGGACAACCCAATGAGAGAGAGAAGAGCATAAAGCCTGTCTCCAGTTATTTTCTCTCCGGAAAGAAGGGGCCCGATCCTCCGCGCTCTTCCATAGAGAACAGCTATATGCGGGATGTCGAGCCGATCTTCATCCAGTCCAAGACTCCAGAGCAATATTCTTTCCTCATGGATCTTTTTCTGAGGCACGACGATTATGCGAGGAGGCTCTTCAATGCGCTTGGGCAGCTGACCCATTATTTTTTCAATCTTCGCCTTAGCCCGGACAGCAACCTCATGAGCTCTGTTATTCTCTGTCTCCTCCTTGCCTTCGATCAAAAGAACTATGCAGTAAGCCCTGACTATCCGGTCCAGAATCTCCTCCCTGAGCGGGGATGAGACTGCGTTCTGAAAGGAAGACCTTGCTGTGCTATCAAAAGACCCGTAGGGAGCAGATAGCGGGAGGATCAGCGACCTCCCGACCGGTGAACGCAGGATCGCAGCCGGGAATGATTCTATATCCCGGGAATGGAAATACTCCAGGGCCGGATGATCCTTATCCCGGTCAATATTGGCTATTTCAACTTCGATATTGCTGTCCAGGAAGGCTGTATAGGATATCTGTTTGAGGGAGGCAATGATATTTTGTGGGGTAGCGTCCTGAATAAAACAGAACAGGCGGTACGGACGGGGCACCAGGTCAGCGAAGCCAATATCCCGGACATTATAGATACAGCCCAAGACGTTGACAGAATAGATGATGAAAGAAAGAAGGAAAACGCCAATTGTCTTGATTTTCATTCAAGCAGCTGTGCTGACAGCATTTCAAACCTGTTGGATCTAAGCCTCAGCTAATATATCAAATTTTTTGATCCTTTGTTAAGACACAGAAAAAATACAGTGAATGACATTTATTATTTATACCTCATTTCCAGAGATGCTCATTGGAAAATTGGGGACTGCCCCCAATTCTTAAATAATTGGGGAAAAGGCCGAATACCGAATCGGCCTCTTCCCCACCGATCAATTCAAGTTCAGGGCAGGCTCGATGTCCCTTATTTGTCGAACCAGAGGTCTTGGAGGATCGACGCTGTCTTGATGAATTTCTTATTGCCGACCGTCAGGACAAACTTATACTCCCCTTCTTGAACAGGTTCTTCGGCGTAGTTGATATCTCCTGGAAAACGGAATCCGTAGGCTCTGTATCTCTCCATCATCTGGCGCATTCGATTAACTTCTTGTTCGGTTCTTTTTCTGCGTTTTGTCATATTCCAGGTGAGCTTGTGGATTCCCGGAGAGCTGTTTCCTTCGATCTCATTGATCTCCACGTTGCCCTTGTAAACAGTCACTTTTACATCACCCTCGACTTTATTTTTCAGGTAGTAATAGATAACTATGTCGTTAGGTTCGCTTTCTCCCATATAATTGGAGGAGCTGGAATTCATCCTGCCCGGCACGACCCATTTGATTTTGGATTCGATGTCGAACAGATGTGCATCCCTGGCCATAGCCTCAGAGGTCAGTTCCTGAAGCGGCGAGATATCCGTGATGAATATTCCCCGTCCATGAGTGGCCACGACCAGGTCGTTTTCCCTGGGATGGATAACCAGATCATGCACAGGCTGAGTGGGCATGTCGGTCTTCATCTTTGTCCAGCTCTTGCCGCCGTTTATGGAAACGTAGACTGCGAATTCCGTGCCGACGAAGAGGAGGTTCGGGTTCTTATGATGCTCCTTGATAACGTTGATGGGTTCATCAGGCAGGTTGCTGGCGATCGAGGTCCAGGCCTCACCGTAGTCTGTCGTCTTATACACAAACGGCCTGAAATCATCCCTGCGGTATCCCGTGTAGGATACATACGCCGTCCCTGGATCGTGGTGAGAGGCAGCGACACGGCTTACCCAGTATCCCGGATTTCCCTTTATGTTGTCGTTGACTTTTGTCCAGTCCTTGCTGCCGACCTTCTTTACCCAGACGTTTCCGTCGTCGGTCCCGACCCAGAGCAGCCCCTGCAGAAGCGGAGATTCATCAATGGTGGTGATCGTGCAGTACTGGATGTTCCCGTCCCCGCCTTTTCCGGTGGTGAGCTTGGCGGGGTCGTTGGTGGTCAGGTCAGGGCTGATCTCCTCCCAGGACTCGCCCCGGTTAGAAGACATGACCAAGATATTCCCGCAGTGATAGATCGTATCGCTGTCATGGGGAGAGACCAGGATCGGAGAATTCCAGTTCCAGCGGAGCTGCGGTTTTTGTCTGGAGTAGGCGATTCTTTCTGTTTCTCCAGTTTCGAGGTCAACCCTTTGAAGCGGGCCGAACTGGGATTCGTTGTAGAGGTAGCGGTTTGTTCTCCAATCAAACACGTTGTACATACCATCACCGCCGCCCACACTCTGCCAGTCTTCGAGCAAGATCGGTCCGCCGCCGCGCCTGGTACTGGGTCCCATATGGGAGCCGTTGTCCTGAAGGCCGCCGGCCACTCGATAAGGGTAGGACATATCCACACCGACTGCATAAAACTGGGCCAGAGGCAAAAAGTCTGGATGGTACCAGTTTTGGCCCCCGTCGTACGATATGCCCATACCGTGGTCATAACCCAAAAGGATGTGGTTTGAATCCTTGGGATTGATCCAGAGGGCGTGGTCATCGCCGCCAAACCTTAAAGGACGCCTCTGCCAGGTCTTGCCGCCGTCTCTGGTTCCCCAGGATGCAGCACTCAGGACATGGACGACTTTATCGTCATTGGGATCGATCCTGATCTGGCCGTAGTAATATCCGGGCGCGCCGCCGATGTTCTGGTCGTCAGGATTGACCTTCCTCCAGGTCTTCCCGGCATCATCGGACCGGTAGACCTCACCGTCGATCATTCCCTGGCTGGATTTGCCCTCGCGCAGTTCTTTGAGCCTGTCTTCATCGGACATGCCCGGCTTGTTGGCATTCTCAATGCAGGCATACAGGATATTCGGATTCCTCCTGTAGATGTCGATCCCGATGCGTCCCAGCATTCCTCCTGGCAATCCGCCGCCGAGCTTTGTCCAGGTTTTGCCGGCGTTGGTGGTCTTGTATATCGCGCTTCCCGGGCCACCCAGGTTGAACGTCCAGGGCTTTCGCTCTTTGTCATAGGTGCAGGCGTAGAGAACATCCGCGTTTGTCGGATCCATGGCGAGGTCAACGACACCGATATCCTTGCCGTCGGCCTTAACAGCCAGGATTTTCGTCCAGCTCTTCCCACCGTTGGTGGATTTGTACAGCCCGCGTCCAGGATTCTCAGAATAGAGATGTCCGAGAGCGGCCACATAGACGATATTTGGGTTTTTGGGATGGACGATTATCCGGCCGATGTGATGGGATTCTTCAAGGCCCATGTTCTTCCAGGTTTTTCCGGCATCCGTGGATTTATAGACACCATCCCCCCAATAAGAGCTTCTGGAATTGTTGGCTTCGCCCGTGCCGACCCAGACAATGTTCGGGTCCGAGGGAGCAACGGCAATGTCTCCGATGGAAAAGACCTTCTCAAAGTCGAAGATGGGCTCAAAGGATATGCCGTTGTTGGTAGTTTTCCACAGTCCGCCTGAGGCTGTAGCCGCATAAAAGGTGTAGGGCTGCTGCACTGGCACGGCAAAATCCACGAACCTTCCGCTCTGGCGTGTCGGCCCGATTGCACGGTAATGGAAGCTCTTCAAGAGGTCTTCCGTGAGTTCCTGGCCGGCAACTATAAAAGGTACGGCCAGCACGAAGAAGAACACCAGAGTAGCTGCTAAAAATCTGGAATGTTTTTTGCGGAATTCCATTATTTCCTCCTCAATGGATTTGAAAAATTTGCGAATAATAAGGGTTGTGAGATATGGATTGGAAGTTATCAGACAGCTCATGCTGGGATTTCTGAAAAAATAAGAAAGTTTATGATATAGAAGAAAAAATCAAAGGTCAACGAGAAAATTGTCGTTGCAGGCCAGAAAAAAATCTCCTGCCAGCAAGGAAGTTGAGTAGAGACAAATTACTCCAAAATCCAGCAATCACAGATTCTGAGATGAAGCCTCTGTCATTTACCTTTCTTTTTCAAATGTCAAGTGTTGAGATGAGATCCTTATCCAGATAAAATAGGCGCAAGGAGGCAGCAATGGGAAAAGGCAAAAACTTGCGGAAGGTGAGCGTTTCTTCAGCACTCATGGTATTATTCGGCATTCTCCTCCTCCCTCCTCATCTGAATGCCGAGGAAATTCCTTACCGGACCGGCACCTGGGATGCCGACTCTCTCGGGAACCATAGGGTGGTCATAAAGGTCACCAGGGAAGCAGATGCGGTTTGGGTTCACGTCCCCTGGAGAAGAAGAGACTTCAACCCTGAGGAGAAGAATATCATCCTCATCGATGCCGAGACCGGCGCTCGTGTCAAGAATCTGTGCCGGGTGAGCATCAACAGAGAAAACGGCGACCTGGTCTTCCGGCCGGCAACAGCGCCCGGTGTATATCATATCTATCATCTGCCTTATATAATGTCCGGCCGCCGCAATTATCCCACTGTAACCTATCCTGAGCCCGAGAAGACGGCAGAAGGGGGCTGGCTGGAGCGTCACGGTCTTATGCCGGATAAGCTCGCAGGATTAAAGAGAGACGCTTTTCCACAGGCTGAGGTGGTAGAGATTCAAGCTATCGATGAGTTCAACAGTTTTTATCCGATGGAAGTGATCGCTACAGCTGAGGAAACTCGAAAGGTCTTGGACACTCATCCTGAATCCGATTATCTTCTTTTTCCCGAAGACCGCAGGTATCCGGTTCGGATGACTGATGACCTGCCTTTGAAATGGATCCAATCCGGCCCGGGGAATACATTCCAGGGAGATGCCGCCCGGGGAGAATTCTATGTCTTCCAGGTCGGGCTATTTGCTGCCCGAAAAGCGATAGAGGATATCGAAGTCTTTTTTACCGATATGAAAACCTCTTCATCCGGGAGCGTGATCCCTGCTTCAGCCCTGCGCTGCCTCAACACCGGAGGGGTCAACTGGAACGGTGAGGAGCTGGATAAGACCTGCCCGGTGGAGAAGGGTAAGGTTCAACCTCTGTGGTGTGGAGTCCAGGTCCCTCTAAATGCCCGTCCCGGCCAGTATGAAGGGACAGTCATTATCAAGCCCGCTGGTTTGAAGGAGTCCCGAATCAAGCTCATCCTGGATGTGAGGAACGAGGTCCTGAAGGACGCTGGAGACAGCGAGACCTGGAGACATTCCCGGCTGCGCTGGCTGGATTCCAGGATCGGCTTCGATGACGATGTCGTCTCCCCTTTCACCCGGATGTCTCTCAAAGACAGGACAGTGAGCTGCCTGGGAAGGACGCTGACTGTCGGCGAGACAGGTTTTCCTGAGCGGATCCAGAGCTTGTTTTCTCCTGAGGTAACCCATATCCTGAAGCAGGGCCGGGATATTCTCTCAGCCCCGGTCAGGCTTGTCGTAGAGGAGGAAAAGGGAGATATTCTTACCTGGGAAGGGAAAGGAATATCCATAGTCAAGAAAGCTCCTGGGGCCATTGCCTGGGAAGCGGAGAGCCGGGCAGCGGTGTTGAGCTTAGACTGCAAGGCTCAGATGGAATGCGATGGCTATGTCGAATTCAAGGTCAAGCTGAGCTCGACAACGGACTTCAAAGTCAAAGATATTCGACTAGAGATCCCGGTTGCCAGGGATGCGGCCAGATATGCCATGGGGATGGGGCTCAAAGGTGGGTTCCGGCCCCAAGAGTTCCACTGGAAATGGGACCAGAAAAAGAACCAGGATTCGGTGTGGATCGGCGATGTCAATGCCGGCCTGCAGTGTTCATTCCGGGCTGAGAATTACTCCCGGCCTCTAAACACCAATTTCTACCTTTCCAAGCCTCTGAACCTGCCTCCTTCCTGGGATAACCAGGGCCGTGGCGGCTGCACCATAAAAGAGTCGGGAAAGGATACGGTCTTGGTCACCTGCTGCAGCGGAGAGCGCACAGTCAAAGCCGGTGAGCCGCTGTACTTTCATTTCAATCTTCTTTTGACGCCGTTTAAAACCATCGATACCAGGAGTCACTGGGCCACCCGTTTTTACCATGCCTTTGAGCCTGTGGAGGAGATCGCCAGAACAGGTGCCAATACCATCAACAACCATCATGCCAATGAGGCCAATCCCTACATCAACTATCCCTTTATCCACACCAGGCAAATGAAAGAGTATGTTGACAAGGCCCATTCAAAAGGCATGAAGGTCAAGATCTACTACACCATCCGTGAGCTTTCCAACCGGGCTGCTGAGATTTTCGCCCTCCGCAGTCTGGGAGAAGAAATCTTCTCTCCCGGCCCGGGCGGCGGGTATTCATGGCTCCAGGAGCATATCGACTCCAACTATATTGCGGCCTGGTTCGTCCCCAAGCTCAAGGATGCGGCCATCATCAACAGCGGTATGTCCCGCTGGCACAACTACTATCTCGAAGGTTTGAACTGGCTGGTCGAGAATATCGGCATAGACGGCTTGTATATAGATGATGTGGCCTATGACCGGACAACAATGAAGCGGGTCCGGAAGATACTGGACCGGGGGCGAAAAGGAGCGTTGATCGACCTCCATTCGGCAAACCAGTTCAATCCCAGGGATGGTTTTGCCAACAGCGCCAACCTCTACCTCGAGCATTTTCCATACATCAACCGGCTGTGGTTTGGAGAGTATTTCGATTACGACTCGCAGCCGGATTTCTGGCTGGTCGAAGTCTCCGGCATTCCTTTTGGGCTTATGGGTGAGATGCTCCAGGGTGGCGGGAATCCCTGGCGGGGCATGATTTACGGTATGACCTCCCGCCTTCCCTGGGCTGGAGACCCCAGGCCCTTATGGAAGGTCTGGGATGAGTTCGGTATCCAGGATTCCCGGATGGTCGGCTACTGGTCCCCGAATTGTCCTGTAAAAACCGACCACAAGGATGTTCTGGCGACTGCTTATGTCAAAAAAGGCAATGTCCTGATCTCGATTGCCAGTTGGGCAGAGGATGCTGTTCTCTGCAATCTCAAGATTGACTGGAAGAGCCTGGGCATGGACCCAGAAAGAGCACAACTTTATGCCCCTTACATCAAAGATTTTCAAGGGAAAATCATCTTCGATCCAGCGGAAACCATACCTGTCGAACCTGGAAAAGGCTGGCTTTTGATCCTTGACAGTGAAAAAACTCAGGATGCAGGGAACAGTGATTGACCCGATTTTCACTTTTGACATCAAATTTAAACAAATGATATAAGCTAAAAGCAGGGCTTTTATAAAAGATTGGATAAAAAAGGGAAAAAGCTGCTGAAAATCTAAAATTTCCTGCTTTTCCCTGAAACTGAGCGAGTGTGTTCATGAAGCAGACCGAACACTCTGCCAGCCGCAGAATAACCAAAACTGTAGTGGCCAGCTTTGTTTTTCTTTTTCTCCTATCCAGCCTGAGCTTCTCTCAAGACAAACAGCTTCAGGCGGCGGCCTCAGGGGATTATGTGATCCTGCTTCATGGATTGGCCCGGTCAGACCGTTCGATGAAAAAGCTGGAAAAGAATCTCATTGACCACGGTTACAGGGTGATAAACGTGGATTATCCCTCGACTCAATACCCCATAGAATATCTGGCAGAGAACACGCTCAGCGAAGTCGTAGCCACCTGTAACTCAGGTCCTGAAACGAAAATACACTTCGTCACCCATTCTATGGGCGGGATCATCGTCCGCTATTTTTTGAAGCACTACGGGATGCCTAACCTGGGGCGAGTGGTGATGCTTAGCCCTCCTAATCAGGGCAGTGAGCTGGTCGACCATCTCAAAGACAGCATAGTCTTCAAGAAGAAAAACGGTCCGGCTGGCCAGCAACTGGGAACGGATGCAGACAGTCTGCCGCTCAAACTGGGGCCAGTGGATTTTGAGCTGGGAGTCATCACCGGAGACAGGAGCTTCAATCCCGTCTCTTCGATGATCCTTCCCGGACCGGATGACGGGGTTGTTTCCGTGGCCCGGGCCAGGGTCAAAGGTATGTCGGACTTTATCGTCATGCCCAACACCCATACCTTTATCATGAAGAGCAAGAGAGTAATAAAGCAGGTGCTCTATTTTTTAGAGCATGGTGAGTTTGTGCATAAAAAATAAGTTTAGGATGAATAACTCTGGAAGACTAACTTCGCGTATTTAAAAAAATGAATATAGATCTGTCTTCTGGAAAATCAAGTTTGATGTACCTGTCCAGGATAAAAGAACCATCTTCAGAAGCTGTATTGTAAGCGAAATACCATGACTGGAACCGTTAGCTTGCCTATATGGCTGGTGATTCTTTGCGGAGTGCTCGTGGTCTGGGCTCTGCTCGACCACCTTCTGATTCCCAGCGTGCGTTGGTTCATCCGCAGGCGCGTCAATATCGTCATCAACGAGATCAACGAGAAGCTCGATCTCAAGCTTCCGGCCTTTACACTGACCCGGCGCAAGGTGCTGATTGACCGCCTGACCTATGATCCCCAGGTTTTACAAGCTGTGGCAGAGTACTGCAAGGAGGATGATGTTCCAAAAGAAGTGGCCATGGAAAAAGTGGCCCAGTATGCTCGAGAGATTGTCCCCTCTTTTAATGCTTATGTTTATTTTAGGATCGGAAGCTGGTTGAATAAATTCCTGGCCCGGATGCTCTACAGAGTCCGTGTCGGCTTTGCCGATGAAGAAGGCCTGGAAAGCGTGAACCCCAATTCGAGCGTTGTTTTCATCATGAACCACCGCAGCAACATGGATTACATGCTGCTCTCTTATCTGGCCATAAACAGGGTGGCGTTGAGCTTTGCCATGGGTGAATGGGCACGATTCTGGCCTGTCCAGCAGCTTGCCAGGGCACTGGGAGCCTTCTGTGTAAGGAGAGGCTCGAAAAATCCGCTCTATCGCCGGGTGTTAGCCCGCTACGTGCAGATGGCCACTGAGGCTGGGGTCGTCCAGGCTGTCTATCCTGAAGGCATGCTGAGCAAAGATGGCAGGTTATGCCCGCCGAGAATTGGCCTTCTGGACTATATGCTGCGTTCTTTTGATATTGCTCAAGAACGCGATATCGTGTTCATTCCTGTTGGGGTCAACTATGACCGGGTGCTCGAGGACCGGACGCTGCTCCTGGGCCTTGATCCAAAAGCTGAGAGAAAATCCACTTTGGGAGCTTTAAGAACATCATTGTCTTTTATCCTGCACAACCTCTGGTTGATGATGCGCAGGAGATGGCACCGTTTTGGCTATGCTATCGTGAATTTCGGGACGCCTGTCTCTATGAAGGAATATGTAAAAAAAAATAAGGTCGATTTTCAAAGACTGAAAAAAGAAGAACGCATAGAAAAAGTCCATCTTCTCGCCTGTATGTTGATGGAGAAAGTCAGCCAGCTCATTCCGGTAGCACCGGTGCCGCTGATCGCCTCGGTATTTGCTGAAAACCCAGAAAAGAATTTTTCTGACCTGGAGATAAAAGCGCGCGTCCAGAGCCTGATTGATGAGCTGGAAAAGAAGGGAGCCCAAGTCTATATACCCCGAAGTGACAGGGATTACACTGTCGAAGTCGGACTGCGGATGCTTACTCTGAGAAATATCGTGCTGGAGAGTGATCAACTCTATCAAGCCTCTCCGGAAGAGATGGATATTCTCCGTTATTACAGCAACTCCATCGCCCACTTTTTCCATCCTCTCAGTGGCCTGGGTGAGACAGGAAAACGCTGAGTTTTTTCGGATAGAGCTAGAACAGGATCAGGAAGAGAGTCAGAATCCAGTTCAATACAAAGAGCGAGGCGAGGACAATGATTCCCCGATGAACGATTTTCAGACAGCGGGAAAGGGCCGCGCGCCTTTTCGGGATCACGATATACCCCAGATTCAACATAAACTGGAGAAGAACGTAGAGAAGGGTGATAAACCCCAGCCGGTGGAAGGAAAAACTCAGCCCAATCTCCCCGTCAGCGGCAGCGATCAGGGACCGGGTCAGGCCGCACCCCGGACACGGGAGGCCGGTATAAGCCCGGAACATGCAGATATCGGGTAAGGCTGCTCCTCCCACCCGCACCCGGGAGTCTCCAAGAGGTGAAACCTGTCCGATCAAGGCTCCTCCGAGAATGGCAGAGCAGACGATAAGAACGATGATGTTGGGAAGGAGTTCGCCTTTTCTTTTTGTGGATCCTGCTTCCGGCTTCATATGCCAGTTAGCGGGCTTAGAACGAAAATATTTCAGTGAAAGGCAGCTTTAACTTCCGGTTTGGTCAATACAACAAGGCACCAGATGCCGATGGGAAGGCCGATAATGCAGCAGGGACTGATGCAGGGGATCATGGCCAGAATGCTGGCAGCCATGCATAATCCGTACTGGGACAGTTCTTTCATCTTCAAGGCGGCATAGATTATGAAGACAGCGACAACGATCCCTATGAAGGAACTGGCAATGCCTGCTGCTCCTTCCCACAGCTCCATGTATCGCTCATCGAGGCTGTCTTCCATGAAGGGGATGACGCTTGTTCCGATTGCGTTTAAGATAAGTCCGAGCACGCTGATAATTCCGCCGACGACTCCTGTAACAAGAAGTCCGACGGAAGGACTGGAAACCTGTGCAGCCGGATCGATGACCACTTTCACAGGCTGTTGTTCATTAGTCATTATTCCCTCCTAAACGGTTTTTGCAGATTGCCCAGGCGCATGCATTCTCTCGTTTAACCTATTTATTATCACATTTCCTTAGCCCATCAATTTAAATGAATATGTTGATACTGGATAATTCTAGCCGATTCTATTCAATCAAAAATTGAATGTCAACAAAAAGCACACAAAGGCATTTGATCTTTAAATAGTTGTTTGAAAAGAAAAATGATTTGTCATTATAATCAAATGAGTTTTTTTTAAAAAATTCAAGTAAGGATGAAGCGGATGAAAACAAGATCAAAAATTACTTTATGTGCTGCTTTTGTTTTTCTTTCAGTTACTTTTTTAGGCACAAAAACAACAGACTTTCATTCCTTTCCGAAGAGCGAGTTGTACCTGGAAATGGATAATGAGATGATTCATTCACGCGGGTATTCGATCCCTCTGATCGACCTGGCAAACGAAAAACACAGTCAGGTCATCGTGGACAGGCAACCAGGCCAGTATCTTGGCCATCCAACGACAGTCCTGCTTGAGGATAATAAGACCATGTTCGTGGTCTATCCGAAAGGCCATGGCCGTGGTGCACTGGTGATGAAAAAAAGCTCAGATGGAGGGTTGACCTGGTCAGACCGCCTCCCGACCCCGAAGAGCTGGGAAACCTCAAAGGAGACTCCCACGATTCATCGAGTAGTGGACCCTCAGGGAGTCAAACGGCTGGTCCTGTTTTCCGGTCTCTATCCCATACGAATGGCGGCCTCTGCAGATGATGGCAAAACCTGGTCAGAGCTAAAGCCGATCGGTAACTTTGGAGGGATCGTGGCCATGGCGTCAGTCGTCCGGCTGAAGAATAGAGATTATATGGCTCTTTTCCACGATGATGGCCGTTTTCTCGTTGAAGGAGGTAAAAGGCTGGATCCTCCAGTCTTTCATATATACAAAACCATTTCCGAAGATGGAGGATTGACCTGGAGCGAACCGGTGGCGATAATCACCCACGCTCATGCCCATCTCTGCGAACCGGGCATCATCCGCTCTCCTGATGGGAGGCAAATGGCTATGCTGATGCGGGAGAACAGCCGGCAGTTCAATTCGTTCGTCTCGTTTTCCGGAGATGAAGGTCAGACCTGGACAGAGCCCCGTGAGCTTCCCGGCGCCCTGACCGGTGACCGGCATGTCGGCAAGTATGCTCCAGATGGAAGGCTGTTCATTAGCTTCAGGGATACAACCCACATCAGCCCGACCAAGGGAGATTGGGTCGGTTGGGTCGGAAGCTACGAGGACATCATCCTGAGTCGAGAGGGCCAGTACCGTGTCAGACTCATGGATAACACCAGAAATGCTGACTGCGCCTATCCCGGATTGGAGCTTCTTCCTGATGGAACATTCGTGGCAACGACCTATGGCCACTGGATCAAGGATGAACAGCCTTTTATTATCTCGGTGAGGTTTAAATTGGAGGAATTGGACAGATTGGCTAGGTCCCAGCTCAACAGAGCAAAATAGGTCTCGAACGCAAGATAAAGCTCAGTCTCCTGTTTTGTTTGCTTTTTTTCGTTTCTCCCACCTGTGAAACTTAAGCAGTCTATCAAGCTGTCTACTGCTAACTCTATGGGATTCTTGTTCGAAAATGTCATTGATCTGAGGGATGAGACGAGGAAGGTAGTCAGTTTCATTCAAAACCGCTTCTACTTTCTGAAAAGTTTTGGAAAAAGAATAATCGCTTATTTTATTCCAGTTCTCCAAAGCCAGCCCATACTGGCCTTCATCCCAGTAAAGACAGCCCAATGAATAAAGAGCACGATTTTCTTCTTCACCTCCCATCTGGATTATCATGCTGTATATTTTCATCTGCTCATCCAGATATTTTTGGATGACCTTGTCCGGGGAATGATAACCTCTCCTTTTAAGTTCCTGGATGAGTTCTTCGAATATTTCCTTTACGATATAAGCCTTCAGCTTTTTATTGTAGACATTGGACTTGTAATGCTTATCAGCTGCCAGGACTTGTTTCGCCTCTTTATAGGATAGTATAAGATGCTCGACTCCTCTCTTCTCAAAATCATAGAGTGAAGCCAGACTGTAAAGCAATTCCGCGCCCGTCTTTGTCCCGCGTCTCCCCTTCCAGAGCAAAGGGATGTTCTTGCTCAACGGCTCGTTGAAGAATAATTCTTCGATAAACGTGAATGACGTGGATATCGGGTCATAGATTATTATGACAGAGCTCAGGTTGTTTTGAATAAGCTCTCTGGTGAGCTCGGATAAATCTCCTTTATCAGGATGGTATCTATCAAGATAATTCTCCATAAAAGACGAGAATTGCTCGGATTCACTGAGCTGCATTAAGTCATCGAGGATAGCTTCTCTCTGATTATGAGGGATATTTAAAATCCTATCGAGCGTTCGGCTCTCTTTTAAACGCTTTTGAAGGTCTAAGTCTGATTCATCGATTATAAAAATAACCGGATCATTCTCTGATTCTTCAGGAAAAACCCTGTCTTTTCTTTCATTTCTGGGGGTGACTCCAAAGCCTGTTTCTTCCAATTCAGGGAATCCTTTGACTGCGAAAAAAAGGTTCGCTCCCTCTGCCAATATCTCCTCATACGGCGGTTCCCTGAAGTAATACTCAGTGGGAATGAATCTTATGCCTGTTTCTGCTGAGAAGATTTTTACCAGATCTGAGCGGTAAACCGTGTTCTTTTTATCTAACGCCGCGTATTTCTTTAATTCTTCTATGTTATCTATTTTTTCCTTCGAAAGCATCTGAAAGGATAGGGATTGTTCTCCTGGGAAAGAGTGTGATGGGAATAATATGTCACCTGAATCCAGTTCAAATTCTCTTTCGCTTTGAATAATCTCCATCAAATCCTTGAGAGAGAGATCAGCATTCAGGTCGAGTTGGTCTTTATCTTTTATTGCTTGAAGAAGCAATCCAATAAGACTTTTATAGAATTCCACCTTTTGTTCTTTGCTCATATTTAAGTCATTTAGCCCGGATTCAAGTAAGACATTCAAGATTTTATCTTTCTCTGTTTCGAGTAATTGTCTTTTGAGATTTTCATCCATATTGATGCCGATCTTTAACTCTGCAACTGCCTGATTGAAAGCACGATAGTCTCTCCTGTTCATTTTATTTCCTGAGGAGGCAGAGGAAATCCAGGGCAAGCCGATCATTAGAAAAAGAATCATATGGGCGAATAAGGAAAGAAGGACAGATGAGGAAAAAGAGATCCCTCTTTCTCTTCTTATCCGGTTCATGATTTTACTGAAAAGTTTTTTGTAGGGGGATGGAGGAGGGATGGAAAGGTCGAATGATATCTTGGGGTTGCTGTCTGTCATGGTGACCCCGGTTTGCTGTTTAATTCTGCATAATTATTATAGCATCATAATTCGGATAAAACAGCAAAGAGAAAACAAGGCGATTTCTCCCAATCTTCATTTTATTCATCTTTTTGTGTTGCGGTCATTTTCAAGTCCATGAATCTTTAGTATCATGATTATTCAGCATGGATTGCGCTTAACCAGATGGAAAATCCAGATAAAAGAGAATAATTCCGGTGATTGTCAAAGAGATCCAGGCGAGAAGCATCCTCAATAAATCGAAGATCTTTGATTACTGCCTTAATCCTTACACCGGATGCCAGGTCAATTGTTCCTACTGCTATGCCCGGTTATTCATGCGGCGCTATTCCGGGCATAAAGAGCCCTGGGGAGAGTTTGTTGATGTCAAGGTCAATGCTCCTGAACTCCTGAAAAAGCAGTTGGAGAAAGCCAAAAAGGGAACTGTCTGGATTTCCTCCGTATGTGATCCTTACCAGCCCCTGGAAGCCAAGTATCAACTCACCAGGCGCTGTCTGAAAGAGCTGGCAGTAAAGCAATTCCCGGTGAACATCCAGACGAAATCAAAGCTCGCTCTTCGCGACCTGGACCTCTTTCAGGATTTTGAAGATATCGAGGCGGGATTCACGATAACGACAGATGATGAGAATATTGCCAGGATATTCGAACCGAGAGCATCCACAGTTGCGGAGAGGGTCAAAGCTCTTCAGCAAATTCATGAAAAAGGGATCAAGACTTTTGCCTTTATCGGTCCCCTTCTCCCTGGAAACCCGGAAAGACTGGTCAGTCTCCTTGAAGGAATAACGGACAGGATTTATATCGACCGGATGAATTATATGAGTACCATAAGAGAGTTCTATCATCAAAAAGGCATCCGGGAGGCCGCAACCGAAAGATTCTTCATTGAATACAGAGAAAGGCTTGTCCGAGAAATGAAAAGAAGGAAGATGCGGTTTGAAGTTCTTTTCTAGAAGTTATAGAAATTTAAAACCTTATTACTGACAGTTATATCGTTTGCGTTCGATCAGCTTGTACAGCTCCTTTTCTGCTTGGATCCCTTTGAGGATATCGGGCAAGAGCTTTTTGATTTCTTTCTTGTCATAGTCACATTTGTCAATTTTTAATTCATCTGATTTTAAAAGACATGTTATCAACATGATGTCTTTAGCGTATTTTATGGAATCCCTTAATCCTTCAGATTCGAAATATGTCACTTGGATAACCATTCTTTCTTTATCGTCCATTTCATAGATCAAGACAACGATATGTTCCTCGGTGTTCGTCGGATTCTCATCCAGGTCAAAAAAGAACTCTCCCTTTATGAATGGTTCCTCCTCTCTTTTTTCTAATTCTTTAACTTCTTTATAGATATCTTTTAGAATATTCTCAGGCTCCCTCTTCATATCCTTTTTTACGGCCTGAGTCTTGTCGGGCATTGAAATCGCAGCGGCCTGGACAAGAGGAAATGCGACAAATCCAACTAAAACGGCTTTGAGCACGGTCCTCAGGATTGGCTCTCTTCTTTTTTTCCTTTTGGTTGATATCATTTTTTATTATTATAGCGCAAATTTGAAAAAAATGCATAAAGGTCTTTAGCCTGCTCCGTTAAATATCCTTTTTGAGGATTTTTCTATTCATCTTTTCTGTCAGCCGACTAAATATATGGATGTTTTGTCATATCTCTGGGATGTTTTGTTTTCTCCATATCCTTTAATGAGAAATAAGAAAAGATGCCCTTTTTGGGAATGTCATGATTGACTTTAAAAGTCAGCACACTCTATGCTAAAATTAAACAGATTAAAGTGATGATTGGAGTATGAAATGGAGTACCAAGCCAAGACTCTCCATTTGAGCCAAAAGTTCGAGGATCTTGAGAACAACGACCGGGAGCTGACAGCTATTTTGAACGCCTTCGCCAGCAAAGGATACCATCTCGATAAGGTCATTCCTGATGAAAGGTATGTCTCAGACCGGGATGCAAAAAAGGTTTTTATATTGATTTTCAAGAGGGAAAGAGTAAGACCTGGATAGGACTTCTTGAATTCTCTACAGAGCGGTAAACAATCCTTCCTCATACAAGCGGTTAGAATCCTTTATCTCCAGATCTGTTGATCCGACGAATTCTATAGCTTGATTCAGAATCTTCAGCATCTCCTCTTTGTCCCGAGGAAGATTGCCGGCCACTCCTCTGAAGATGGAGATGCCTCCGGCCCAGAGATAATTTGTCGCGTGATCGCTTGCCAGATAGCAGCTATCCAGATCAAGGTTTCCGATGAGCAGCTTCACTTCCTTCAGCCTCTCCAAAGGAGGGGTGATCACAAATTCTCCGCTTTCCAGTCTTTCCCTCAAAGGAGTCCCATGCTTGAGAGTCAACGTTCTCAGCCTGATGAAATCAGGCCTGGCTTGATTGAGGACCTTGGCGCTGTTGACTGCATGCTCTTTCCAGCGCTCCTTTCCTCCAGCTCCACAAAGAAGATAAAAGGATACCTCAAAACCGGCTTTTTTTGCCTTCTGTCCGGCTTCCGCCATTTCTTCCGGCCTGGCTCCTTTGCAGAGGTTTTCGAGCACACGCGCATCTCCTGATTCAAGACCGATGTGCAGCCTGTCCAGGCCTGATTCGCGGACTGATTTTAAGTAGTCCATTTTCCTTCTCAGGATAGTCTTGGCACGCGCATAGGATGTCACCCTTTCTGCCTCGGGAAATGTTTCTCTGATATAAGAAACGATCTCCGGAAGTTCCTTATGGACGAGATTGTCGCTGTCGCCGAGGAATATGGAGTCAGCTTTTCTGAAAATATCCCGGGCTTTATCCACATCCTCTTTGACCTCTTTGAGAGGTTTGGTCTCGAATTTAATATGCTTATACATGAAGCAAAACGCGCATCTGTTCCAGGGACAGCCTCTTGTGACCCGGATCAGGGCGCTCTCAGCCTCATTAGGAGGCCTGTAGGGAGGGAAATCATAGATATTCAAATATTTAAACATCTTCTTCTTTGCTTCTCTCCCCTTTTGTCTTGTGATGCTTTTTTCTATTTTTTGATGTAGCCAAGGGATCTCAGCTTTTCGATGTCTTCTTTGGTCAGGGTCGATTTCTGCCTGAAATATTTCGTGCTGTATTTGATGAACTCATCGACCTCGATCATGAACTTCTTCAGCAACTCGGTCAACTCTGCCATTTCTCCGCCCGGGTTCGCATAGATGTTCTTTGTTTCAAAGCGGTCCATCTCCACGTCATAAGCCTCGAAGCCGCTGTCATGGATCAATTTTGTGTTCTCACTGAGTAATCCATGTCTGATCGGCTCCACCTTCAATTGAAAAGTCTTCCCTCTTTTTCTGTCCACGGCTCCTCTGTAGGCTTCAAAATAGAGGACCCTGTTCTCATTCTTCGGCTTAAACAGGTCATCTCCCTCCATGTCTTCTGGAATCGGAAGCTCAAGCAGGGAAAGGATTGTCGGGGCGATGTCCAGTATAGAAACAGTCCTGTCAATCACCGTGTTGGCATTCTTGTTTCCGGGAAACTTCACGATCAAAGGCACATGGAGACAGGAATTGTACAGCTTTCTCCCATGGCCGTAATAGTCGTGCTCGCCGAAGCTTTCGCCGTGGTCTGCCATGAATATGATCAAGGAATCCTCGTAAAGGCCCAGCTCTTTTATCCTCTGGATCAGCTCGCCGATATGAAAATCGTCATAGCCGATCTCCGTATCGTACTTCCGGATCTTCTTGAAGTCAGAGCCAGGCGGGTATAGAGAAGGATCGGTTTCTTCGTAGCCATGGTCAAATTCTTTGTGATAGACATAAGGCTCATGAGGCTCGGTGTAGTGGACCCAGAAGAAGAATTTTCTGTTCGCGTTGTGATAAAGCCATCTCCTGGCCGCATCATTGACTTCTTCGGCGTCTCCCTCTGCGTTGAGCACGCCTAACCACCTTCTCTTGGTGAATACCTCAGTATAGGTGTCAAAGCCCCTATTCAGCTCTGTCAATTTTTCCCTGAGAGTCCAGTTGGAGATGACCGCGCCTGAATAGTAGCCTTCCCTCCTGAGAAACTGCGGCAAAATTCTTATTTTGTCGAAGATGGACATTCCGTTCCTCTTGGCTCCATGCTTGTACGGAGGGAGAGAGGAGAGCATCGAAGCAAAGGCAGGTGTCGTCAGAGGGGAAGGGGTGTAGCAGCGGGTGAAAAGCACCCCGTCCCTGGCGAAGTCATCGATATTGGGGCTGGTATTCCTCATGTAGCCGTAACATCCAAGATGGTCAGCCCTGAGGGTGTCGACAGCAATGATTATGACATTTGTCGAATAGGATAGAGACGAACAAAACAGAATGATGACAGTCATAGCGATGCATTTTTTGATATTCGTATTCATAAATCTTTTAAGCACAATCCTTAATAAACCTTATCAAATTCTTCAGGAGGATGCAAATTCTCATTGAAGAAGACACGCCTCTCTCTTTCCTTGAACAGGAAAACATCTAATTGATCGGGATATGCGGCGACTGTTTCCCTCCATCCATAGCCCATGGCGGCGGGTGGGAGGATCTCGGGTTGGATGGAGAGGAAGCGGCTCCGTGACAGACTGCATCTTTGTAATTGACTGTCATATAGATGATTCCTAAAAAAAAAGCAGGGAAAGGCGTCTTATCCGAGCCCTGTAAACGGCATACAGCAAGCCTCTTTATTTCTGAGCTGTCTCGAAGTATTCCTTGACTTTCGGTTTGACTAAGTAGACTATGACGAGAACTCCGATTATAGTCCCGAACGGGATCCTGAGAAGGCTGAGCGTGGCATAGACAAGGCTTAAGACCCTCCCCCATTCCTTTCCGGCCAGCAAACCTATTCCTCCGGCAACAGCCAGACATGCAGAGAGAAAAAGTATAATCACGCCAACACTCAGGCCGAACATCCCCGCAACTTTTTCCAAACCCCACAAATCATTGACCTCAGGAAAAGCAAATATGAAGATAGCGCTGATACCAATGGCCATGCCTATGGCCGTAAAAAACTCCCAAACAGCTATGAGAATCAGCTCGTCAGGTCTTCTCATCAATATTACCTCCTGTCGTTATTTGAGGGTGATATCTTTTAAAAATAATGTATGGAAAAAATTTCTCGCTGTCAAATTCACACCAATCACTTTATTGAGAACAGTCCCAGTCCTATCTCGTATGAATGCACCGAATAATATGTCATTGCGAATGAGATGAAGCAATCTCCTACAGAATCATTCAGATAATGAGATTGCCGCGCTCTTGTGACTGGCAATGACAATGATGAAACACTCATTGGATTTACCATAGTTTTTACTGCTTCTCCTTCAATCTAGGGCGTTGGTTTGTCTAAGTTGAAGAAAATGACCAGGAAAGCAAATGTATCATAAAAGCCATGGATAAGTATGGTGACCCAGAGGTTTTTCCCGGCTGTTAGGTAAGCAGCAGCATAGATCAATCCCACTATCCCGATGAGTATCATCCCTGATATGCCTTGATAGAAATGGCTAATACCGAAAAGCAGGGAGCTGATAAGGGTTGCTGCTGCCCAGGCGAGATATTTATTTCTGAATATTTCGGCCAAACGGGTCATGATGTAGCCGCGGAAGATCATCTCTTCCCCGAACGCTGCCAGAGTCCAGACAGTGGCCAGGCCTATCAGGAGGGCGGTGACGTTTCCCCTGATCTGGTCAAACTGGCCTATTTCCACCGGTTCACCTGTCCATTTGATAACCATCGGGGAAAGGAAAAAATGGAGAAGAATATGAAGAGCGATGGTCCAGCCTAAAGCCGCAAGTATCGTTACCGGCCAGCTCTTTGGAGCCGTAAGCCCGAACTCGCGCCAGCTGCTTCTCCTCAGCCAAAGAAGGCCCCTAATGGAACCCCAGACCAGGATGATGCTGAGCAGCGTGAGAAGCGGCTTTTTGGCGGTGTTTCCCTGCCAGAGCAGAATAGCTCCGACGAGCAGGATGAGGATCATTGCTCCCAGAGAAGCGAGTTTGCGTGTTTTTAGCAGGTTACCGAGACGGTCTCGAAAAGACACTCTTTCCATTTCTTTTATAGATTGATCCGATTTAATCCTTTTCTGGGGCTGGACAGGCTATATATATCTTGAGGTTTTTCATGAGAAAGATTTTGTTCAACGGGCAGGAGAACATTCTTTGAAAACTCAGAGATTATGATCCCTGGACTCTTGCGTTCGATGGCCCAGTCTCTACTGCCTTCGTTCAAAGGCCACTTCCAAAGAATTCGTTAAGGGGCTGTAGCTGGCTTCCAGTTGAGGCCGCAACGGCTCCAGGGAATTTTTCAACACGTCAGGAAGGCCATCTTCCCAGACCATTCGGTAGCGGTTTCCCTCCATAGCTCTGATCTCTGCTTCCAGGGTCCTCTGCCATCGGCCGTGGACCCGGGACTTGTCCTCTTCAATCAGTTTTTCATGCTGGTTTTTAAGCATGGGAAGTATGATCCTGTGCAGCCATCTGAGCGTCATATCCTGACGAATTTCCTGAGCTTCTTCGTCCTCCCATTCCTGGAATCTGTAACCCTGGTCGTCTTCCCTTATCTGAAAATCAGGGCCATCCAGAAGAGGCTTTCCCAGCCAGGAAAAATAAGCTATGGTATAAATATAATAATATTCGCCTATTCCCATATCCGCATCCATCAGCGCCTGAACGCGGGCTTTGTAAAAGGCGGATATCCGGGGAATCAGACCGAAACCCGTCGTGACTTTTTTGAAAACGCCCCGGCGTTCCTCTTCGCCTCCTTCTTCCCTGCCGCCTCTATCCTGGAGGAAGCGGATTGACCTTTCCAATTCTTCTCGGGCCGGAACCATGGCTTCTCTGGCTGCCAGGAAGGCTTTTAAACGCTCCGGATTTATAGCGCCACTTGGGTCAGGACAGTAATCCTCGATTTCTCCGTATTCTTCGACCAGAGTATCCATAAGAGCCGCTGAATCTTTGAAATCCTCGGCGATGTTCTTTACAAAAAAGAAGCCGCCCATTATAAGCAAGATCACGATCAACAGGATTGCTCCACAGCCAATCCCGCAGCCGATAAGCCACTTTTTTGTGGTGCTTGATGAACTTGGCTTGACAGGTTCCAAAACACTCCTCCTTCTCTATTTTGCTGCAACTAAATTAACACAGCGAGAGACCAGGGTCAAACCCGCATGGTCAAATACGTTTGCGCGGGAGGATGGTTCATGAGGACAGTCCCCGATTATCGGGAAGAAGTCTTGCTTTTTAAAGCAGCAAGCCGTTGCCTGGAATCCTCCATTTGGGAAAGCCCTTCATCCGCATTCTCCCAGATATTGAGAGCCTTCCTGTATTGCTCGGCTGCTTTCTCAAATTGTCCTGTCTCTTCATAAAGCTTGGCGAGTCTATAGCAGCTGAGAGGATGAATAAGCGGCCGGTCCAGTCCTATATTCAGGTTGAGTGTGGTGATTCGTTCGTAATCAGCAATGGCTTTGTTTATTTCCCCTTTCTTCAAGAGAGCTCGAGCCATTAAATCATCATCGAAGGGAAGATTTCTCCTGATAAATGTCATTATTAAGTTGAATGAGACTTTAGGAGGTGGCATTTTCTTGATGAACTCAATGGCTTCATCCGCAGAGCCTTCTTCAATGAGGATTAGAATGTGAAGGTAATCAAGAGTGGTCATCTTCGTTTCTTTGGCCAGCTTGGATTCCAACTCGGGCAAAAGAGCCTGGATCGCTTTAAGCTTGGACTTTGCTTCTTCTATTTGTCCTGATCTCACATCGATGACGCCTTCATAGAAATTTTGAAGGATATTATTATAATTTTCATCGCCTATGTTGTTTCTCGTCCTGAATTCCATCCTGTCCTTGGCACAGTCCCGAAACAGCTCGATTCTACCCCATTCATAGCAGATCCAGAGCTTCATCCTGTAGGCAAGGTCGACCAGGCTCGTATCGTTTTCTTTCCAAGCCAGCTCCTCTGCTTTATCAACCGTCTTGAAGGCTTGCTCGAGATTCCCAAGGATATAGTGGTAAAATGCCTTCAACTGATAGCCATATGATTTGAGCGGTAGCGAGGGTGCTTGAGAAATATGCTGGTCAATCCATTTGAAAGCCTCATCATAATTCTCTTTAAGAGCGTAGATGTAGGATATTTTCCAGCCTGAGGGAAAATCCGGTTTGACTTCGATCGCTTCTTTGAATCTTTCGATGGATTCATCGAGTTTTCCCATGCGAAAGTACATCTCCCCCATGGAATCGTAGGGATTGGCGTCTCCCGGCGAGACTGCCGCATACTCCTTGAAGTATTCAAGAGCGGTCTCGAATTCGTTCATGCCGCTGTACAGGTAGGCAAGCTGGTTGATGGCATAGCCGAATTTGGGATCAAGCTTGAGTGCCTTGTTGAACTCCTCGATGGCTTTTTGAGTCATACCTTGACCCTGATAATACTTGGCCAGGTCAAAATGGACTCTTTTCTCATCAGGATACTTACTGACAATCTCTTTCAGGAGCTTGAAGTATTTTTCTTGACCTTTTTCACTGTTTTCGAGTGTGGCCATGAAGGCTTCTGTATAAAGCCCATCCAATCCCTTTACTTTTTTTCTGCCGAATTTTTTAAACTTCTCGATTTCCTCTTTCATTCTGACAGAATTCCCTAAGAGGCTGTAGACTCTGGCAAGATAGAGATGAGCGAGCGCAAACTCAGGGTCCAGTTCGACAGCTTTCTCCAGTGACCATCGAGCATCGGGATAATAGAATTTTTCCAAATCCTCTCTGCCCCTGAGGAAATAGTTGTAGGCTTCCATATTCTTGGTGGTGACTTCTGCGATCTGGACTTTAGGCGGTCTGGCCTTTTTCTCAGATAGGCCAACTCCCCGGGAAATCTCGCGGCTCAATTCATCGATCTGCTTGTTGAGGATGCTGTCCACTCCGATTCCTCTGGAGCTGGTGCTTTTGATCAGGTTTTTGGTCTCCACATCCAAAACCTTGACATCCGTGGCGAACGTCTCCTCGGCTTTAATAAAGCTGCCCAGCACAATGGCATCGACTCCTTCGTGCCGGCAAAGCTCAAAGCCCAGGTCTCTGTCAATGACCTCGACATCCTCTCTTCCCAGCTGCTTGAGAAGGTCATGCAGCCTCTCCCAGGTGATAACCCGAATGTATCGATTCTGTTCGAGGCTCGTGATCAGAAGGTTAGGGATCGCTTCCTGAAGGTAATTATAGTTTGCATTGCCTGTTTGGTTCTGGAAGCTGATCACTGCAACCTTGACTGTCTCTTCAAGAGGAACAGCGCCTGGTTCGCCAAAGAAGTATCTCCATCCGAACAGGCTGAGAATGATAATGGCGGCTGCAATGCAGGCCGGGACAAGAATCTTTTTCATGCTGAATTTGACCGTTATTTCGCGGGTTGTAACCGGTTTTCTTCTGGGAATATCGCTCTCGGTCGTAGGCAGCCTTTTTTCTACCTCGTCCAAATCGTGGAGGAGTTCGGCAGCACTCTGGTATCTTCTCTCCGCTTTCTTTTCCAGACATTTCATTATCATCTGGCTCAATGCTTCCGGTATCTGAACATTGATTTTCTTCGGGTTTCGGGGAATCTCGTTCTTATGTTTGAGCGCTATGCTTAGCGGGGTTTCTCCTCCGAAGGGGACTCTTCCTGTAACCATTTCATAGAGGATGATGCCCAGTGAATAGATATCGGAGCGCTCGTCGGCTTTCTTCCCTTCCACCTGCTCAGGACTCATGTACTCGGGCGTACCCACCATCACTCCCGGACCGGTGATCCCCTGGGCTGTCATGGAGCGGGCAATCCCAAAATCCATGATCCGTACGTTTCCTACCCGGTCGATCATGATGTTGCTCGGCTTTAAATCCCGATGCACAACTCCCATGCGGTGGGCCTCAGCCAGCCCCTCGCACACCTGTTTGGCTACGCTGACAGCTGTCCTGACACTCAGCTGTTTCGTCATCCGGACCATGCTCTTGAGGTTTTCGCCGCGGATGTATTCCATGACGATGTAGTGCGTGTCTTTTTCCTTGCTGAGATGGTACATCCGGCAGACGTTCTTGTGTGATACCTGCCTGGCAAACCGGAGTTCGTTCTGGAAGCGTTCGATCGTTTTCTTGTTTGTAGCGATCTCCGGGTTGATGAGCTTGAGTGCTACTTTCTCGTTTATGGTCGTATCGACAGCCTTATAGACAGTCCCCATGCCTCCTATGCCGAGTTCTTCGATTATCTGGTATCTTCCGGCAAATGTGGAACCGGGATTCAGGTCTTCGATGGGAGTCTGGCGGGTCATGGTCGGAATCTCTGAGATATCCCCAGGAGTCTCGAACTGAGTTCCACACTGACTGCAGAAACGGGAATCATCGAGATTTTCATAATCACAATTTTGACATTTAATCATCGGTATCTCTCCCGCATTTTTTATAAAAAACTTTATAATATAGTCTAATTCTATGCATTTTTCCAATTGTAAAGTGATGCAAATTGTGTGCCAATATCTGGTTAGGTCCGCGATAAATCTTCATTTCAGTAACATTTTGAGTCGTGTCATACTTTAGACGAACACGGATGTGATTCCTTTCGTCCGGACGGCCTGAATTAGGGGTCAGGGCTCGACATTAGACGTATATTCTGGAATCTCGAAAAATTTACTCAATAATTTAGACTTTATGATAAACTGCCTTATACTTGTCATTGAGCATTTTTTTAAGGATTAACCACAATGTCTAATGTCGAGCCCTGACCCTATTCTTTTTCTTTGTCTTTGTAGACTTCAAGAATTCTGGGATAAGAGTTATAATATAAATTAGGGAAAAAGAACAGAAGATAAAATGCCTCATCTGGTCCTTCAACAGAAAGATGCTCAACCGGTGATTTTTACCCTCGCCAATCCTGTCACTACCCTCGGAAGGAGTTCGACCAATGACATCTTTCTCACAGACCAGAGTGTATCCCGTGAGCATGCCAAGATTGTTGCCCTCGAGGATGGAGGATTTGAGATTCACGACCTGGGGGCCAAACATCCGACTGCAGTCAACGGAGTGGTTATTTCGCACCATAAACTGCAAAACGGAGACAGGATCAGGCTGGGCGATTCTATCCTGATTTTTAGAAGCGGAGAAACGCATACCACAACTCATGTTGAATTTCTGTCCGCCGAAGACATGATCCAGGAATCGGTGGAAGTCGCGTCTTTGGATGCCACCAAGACTGATGTCTTCAGCACCGATGAAATGGACCTCACCTCGCTCAAGAAAGACCATCAAAGGCTCATGCTCCTGTATGAGTTTGGAAAAGCGATTAACCAGCATCTGGAGGACTCATATCAGATGCTGGATGAAATACTGAGCGCTGCTTTTAAATCTTTGGACGCGGAAAGAGGTTTTATCGCCCTGACCGATGAGGATACCGGCGACCTGAATTGTGAACTCGTCCGGGATACAACCGGAGAAAAAGTGCCAGAGAAGCTTGAGGTGAGCAGCACGATCCTTCATAAAGTCCTTAAAGAGGGCGTTTCCCTCCTGACGGTCAACGCCCTTAAAGACAGCGAGTTCAGGGATGTTAAAAGCGTCAAAGAGTACAGCATCCGGTCTGCCATATGCTCCCCTCTGTTTTTTCGAGATGAGGTGATTGGAGTCGTTTATCTGGACAACAGAGCTGAGGCTGGAAGGTTTTCCGAAAATGACCTGATCTTCCTGACCGCCCTCTGCAATCAGGCTGGAATCGCCCTGGGAAATTCCTGGCTTCACAGACAGGTGGTCCAGGAGAACATCCGATTGAAAGATGCCCTGAAACCCAGATTCCAGATCATCGGAGACTCGGATAAGATGAAGTCAGTCTATAACACGATCAAGAAAGTCGCAGCTTCCGATATCACAGTCCTGATTGAAGGGGAAACCGGAACAGGAAAAGAGCTGGTGGCTCAGGCCATTCATTCTCGTTCAGCCCGCAGCGGCCGTCCCTTTATTGCAGTCAACTGCGCGGCTATTCCCAAGGAGTTGATCGAGAGCGAACTCTTCGGACATGAGAAAGGAGCTTTTACTGACGCCATCAGCACGCGCCAGGGAAAGTTCGAGCTGGCAAATGGCGGTTCAATCTTTCTGGATGAGATCGGGGACATGAGTCTGGAAACACAGGCCCGAGTGCTGAGGGCGCTGGAAGAAAAGGAGTTCCAGAGGGTTGGCGGGACCAGGAGCATAAAGATCGACGTTCGAGTCATTACGGCCACAAACAAAGACTTGAGTAAAGCCGTAGAAAAGGGACAATTTCGTGAAGACCTCTATTACCGCTTGAACGTGGTTTTATTAAAGCTTCCTCCGCTTCGGGAACGAAAGGAAGACATCATCCCGCTGGCCGAATTTTTTATGGCCGGTAAAGCCGATAAAATCTCGCCCAGAGCCCAGCAGATGGTGATGGCTTATAACTGGCCGGGAAACGTACGGGAGTTGAAAAACTGCATAGAACGGGCTGCTGTCCTTGGAGATGGCGAGGTCATCCACCCCGAGGACTTGCCCTTCAACATCCGCAAGGGAGGCAAAGTCATTCTGTCTCCCCTTGAGTCAATCGACAGGATGGAAGAGGACCATATCACCAGAGTTCTGAGGTTCACGAACTGGAACAAGAGCGATGCCGCCAAAATCCTGGGCGTCACCCGCCAGACCCTGGATAACAAGATCGAGAAGTTCAAGATCAAGAAATTATAAATAGGGGTCGCATCTCAACATTTAACATTTTTCCGCTATTTGGTTCTTCTTCAATTTATCGCTCAAGAAATCAAAACTCCATTTTATAAAAAATCCGATTCAGAAATGTTGCATGTAAATACCTGAATATTAAGACCTGCCCCCTGCTAATCTATCAGGAAAGAGAAATGTCAAATGTTAAGATGCGACCCCATGTTTGTATGAAAATTAGACACGTCTGTTTGTTCTGCCTCTATCCATTTTTTTTTCTGTGGGTTACAACGTCAGTTTCATTTTTCTTCAGCCTTATATGTCTAAAATTTAGACAAATCGGGCAAAACAGAATTGCGTCTTGATTCTTAGATAGCGCAGGAATGAAGAAAGAATAATTATTTTTTTTTCTTGCCAAAACAATATCAAGAGAACCGATATCCAAATCCGGGAGTCGCGCTTCTTCATTTAAATCCCTTACTGAAGTCCAATTTCTTTGAGGTTTTTCAGGGAAAAATCCGGCTTTTTTCCATCAATGAACAAACCGATAAAAGGATTCCGGATAGGGATTTTTCTTTATCTCGAACCGAACAATCTCAATCCTTTTCCTCAATTATTTTCGAAGAGTCTGAGCACAAAAGCATGTTCGAAGTAATTGGCATGAATTTTGCCATGATAGGAGTGATGTCTGCCGAAAAGTATAGCTTGAACCAGACCCTTAATCTGCTGGCAGAGAGCAAAACAGCAGTCTGGGACTTCCTGGAGTCCCAGCGTGATCTCCTGTCTATCGTCCAGGACAGGAAGATCCATCATCTGGTCACCTATCTCAGTATTTTGAGCACACGTGCCTGGATAAGCACAAAATGCCCTCTCAAGTCTAATTATTGCACAGAAAGCGGACCCTGGTGTGCGAGACAGTTCAAGATGAAAAAGTGCTTGAGATGCGAATTAGAGTACGAGGCCATGAGAATCGCCAAACAACTCGATTTTCTAAAAAAGACATACAAAAAAGGAGGTGAAAAACAGAAGACTATTGAGAAAGAAATGGATTGGGAATCGGAGCGAAGATTCTGCTCCAAAGGGAAGGTCTTTTTTTACCACTAAAAAGGAGGTGCAAAGGTGAAAAAAGCAATTGTGATCGTCGCTGTTTTATTCGTCATGTTCTTCCTGGTTGCCATGACTGCCATGGCTCAAGAGTTCGGTGACGTCAAAGGCACGGTGAAAGACATAGATGGCAGCGCCCTTCCTGGAGTCACCGTTACCTTGACCGGGTCCAAGATCACGACCATGACAGATGTGACTTCAGAAGGCGGAAATTTCCGCTTCTTGAAGCTCCCTGTTGGCAGTGATTATGTGTTGAGGCTGGAGCTCCCAGGCTTCAAAACTCACATCCAGGAAAGCATCATTGTCTCTTTCGGTAAGGACGTTATCCTGAACATCACCATGGAGATGGCAAGACTCAGTGAAGAGGTGACAGTTGTCGCCGAGAATCCTGTCATCGATACCAAAAGAGCCCAGGTCGGGATGAACATTACTGAGGAAATGATCATGCAGCTGCCCACAGCCAGGAATCCCTGGGTCTTGATGTCTCTCATCCCCGGCATGCTGGTTGACAGAGAGGACGTAGGTGGCAACGAGGCCGGCCAGCAGTCCTCTTATTATGGACATGGCTCCTCAGATGCAGACAACACCTGGAACGTAGACGGTGCGAACATCACTGATAATTCGGCTCTTGGTTCAGCGCCAGCTTACCTCAACATTGCCAGCTATGAAGAGCTTCAGATCAACTACGGCAACAATGACATCAAGTCCCAGACCGGCGGAGTCCAGATCAACCTCGTCACCCGGCGCGGCGGAAACGATTA
>SMTZ1_10000754_pt1 | contig 31159 bp, 57 predicted proteins | sample DeeMarSWOR136_30_FD_25667 | JGI IMG/M metagenome (IMG submission 25667) | reverse complement strand
ATAAAGGATTAATAAAACAGAAGAGGTGAAAAGAATGGAACGAAAATTTAACAAGCCAACAAGATTAAGAATGATACTTGTTAGGCACATACAAGAGTTAAACCCAAAAGCTGACCACAGCAAGATTGATGCTTTAGAACAAGACATTAAAACTTTTGTTAAAAGCATAATTCATGGAGCAGATGAATTAGGTCTTACAATTAGCTGTGAAGGTTGGATAGGAGATTTGGATTAAAATGACAGATGGTGTTTATGACTTAGATGGGAGATGTGTTAATTGTGGAGCATATCACCCTTGCAACTGTGAAGCAGAAAATTAATTTTTTCTTTTTTTTTGACCACAAGAAAATAAAATAAAACAAAAGAGGTGATGTGAAATGAATTGGTTAGATGAAATAACTTACAAGGGATATAAACCATGCAAATATTTTTTTGGTGGTGAATGCACTTGTAAAGATAAGAAACACACAAGAGGTGATATAAAATGAATTTGGCAGAACTGAAAAACCAAAGTTTGAACTTTGATAGAGCTGAGTTAAGAACTATCACAGTTCAGGGAAAGACAGAACCTGAAGAGAGCAAGTTTGCTGTCTTCAACATAGACCAAGATTGTGTTGCTTCAATTGTAAGTGACAGATACAATCTGGTTCAACACAAGCAGGTAACTGATGCAGTTGTTGACACCTTGACTAATCTGAACTTAAAAACAGATTGTAAGGTCAGGGAAAGTAAGAACAGGCTTTTTGTGGATTTAAGGTTCACAGATAAAAGGCTTGAAGTTCCAACACCAGAAAGCATCAGAGCAGGACAACACACAAAAGAACAGAATGAAGAGTTTATAGTTGGTCTTAGAGTGATTAACAGCTATGATAAGACCACAGGAATAAGTGTTCTTCCAAGTCTTGTGAGAGTTGCCTGTAATAATGGAATGATTGTGAATATTGGAGCTAAGAGATTTGTTAAGAGTTTCACAATCTACCATACAAACAAACTGACAGAAGAGTTTTCAACAGTTGTTCAGAAGCTAATACATGACATGATTAACAGTGTGCCAAAACTTCAAGCACTTGTTGAGCAGTGTATTGGTGACAGTATTGAGTGGAACTTAGCAAAAAGGATTGTTGCAGGTCTCCTTGTTGGAAGGGAGAAGCACATAACTCAGATACTTGGAAAACTTAAAACAGGAGAAAAGGTTTCAAGATGGAGTTTGTATAATGCAATAACAAGTTATGCAACACATGGAGAACAATTAAAACCAAGTATTGAGGAATGGCTACAATCAAAAGCTCAGATTGTTTTAACAACTGAATTGAAAGCACTTGTTCCAGAACAGGAATGAGTGAAAAATTATTTCTTTTTTTATTTTTTAAATTTTTTAAAAATAATAAAAATTGGAAGAGGTGATAGAAAAAATGGAGATAATTAAGACAATAAAGACAGAAAGAGTTATTCTTGAAATAAAAAAGACTTCAATAATCAGATGTATTATGTCTGGTTTCAAAAGCAAAGTAGTAATTATTGTCAGGAATGACAAAAATGAAGAAGTTGACATAGAAATAGAAGATTGGGATACCCTTGATTACCTCTTAGAAAAAATCAGGAGAGAGAAATGCAGTTGGCATACAAAGAAGAGGTATCTTAATGGTAAAATAAAAAAAGGTCTTCATGGACATTTCAAGAATATAAAAGATGAAGAGGTGAAGAGAGAATGACAGAAAAAATAAAACAAATAACTTGTTCAATCTGTGGAGCAGAAATAACTTATCTGGAAGATGGTGAAGTCTTTGCTCATACCCACTTTGATATTAGTAGGAGCTACAAGGAGTTTGAGCTTTATGATGGTGAAGTTGATGAGGTTGAAGACAGGAGAAATGAGAAGATGAGACACATCATTTGTAAGAGGTGTTTTGATACAATCTTGAACGAAAGCAAAACCTTTGGTTCTTTGTTTTTTAACAAGGAAGCCAATATGTTCATCTACTGAGGTGATAAGAATGGGAGAATTAGACAGAATAAACAAACTGTTAGCTGAGAAGTTTGGAGAAATAATGTATCAGGAAGCAGACCCCATAAGAAAATTTCCTAATGGATTTCGTTGGCATTACAACTATTTACCTGAGAAAAAAGGTTTCAAGCAAATCTGGTTCTGTTGGAGCATCAAAAGAAATGCTAATGGTAAGTTCATCAGTTGGCAGTATGTTTGGAAGAAGACAAAGAGAGGAAAAGTAGCTGAGTTCAAAAAGATAAGAGAACACAAGCTAAAAAAGAAAGCAAAGGAAAGAGCATATAAAATGCTTGAACAAAGGAGAAAACAACTTGAAAGAGGTGAAAAAGATGTATGACTTAGCAACAATAAAAGCTCTTAATCAGGAAGCTTCAAAAAAAGCTAAGAAAGAAGGCAGAACTCCTTTCTTGATTGAGAGTGAAGAGGACAAAGAAAGAATAAGAGAAATCCCAAGTATTGGTAGTCACATACCAAAAGGTTGGGTTCTTGTTCAAAGATTTTTTGTTGACAAAAGTGGACTTGGAGCAAAAGATGAACCTGCTCTTACTTTCCATCAATTCTTGGAGAAAGTAAGGATAGGTTTTGGATATGCAATAATTGATGAAGGTCAATTCCAAGTTTACATAGGAGAATTCAAAAATATATGAGGTGATTAACATGGGAACAGTTTGTGAACATCAATTTGAAAGACCAGACAAAGACAACCCAAAATACAGTGACTTAGAATATGACCTTTATGCAAGGCTTGGTCTCAGTATCAGGAAGAATTTGGAAACAGGGAACTATGAGTTATTCACCATAAAGACTGGTATAGCTCAGTTCAGTTATCCAAAACTTCAAGATGCTGTTGACAAAGCAAATGAGCTTGAAGGTGGAAAGAACACAGAGATTAAATGTGGAAGTTTTTGCCCAAAATACAGTGAGAGGTGGAAAAAATGAAGAAAGAAAATGTTAAGGGTGTTGTTTGGAGTAATAAGTATAAGGTTAGAGAGATTAGTAAGAGACATGCGAAAGAAATAAAGGATTACTTCAATAACAAGTGTGTTGTTTGTGGTAGAACAGAAAACCTTGAGATACATCACAAGAATTATGACTTTGATTGGAAAAGAGACAAAAAGAACCTTGATGAAAAAATCTCTTTGTTATGTAAAAACTGTCATAAACTAACACACAAACAGAACTACCTGAATATTGGTTCTGGTTTCAAAATATTGTTAGTCATACATAACACAAAAAAGAGATTAACAATAACAGAGATAAGCATCAAAGCAAAAATGAGTTACTTACAAACAAACCAAGCAACACATGACTTGAACAACAAAGGATTAATAAAACTTGAAAAAATAAGTTCAAGCAAATATGTGACACTGACAGAAACAGGAAAGAGAATAGCAACCAACCTATCCTTAATAAATGAGGATTTAAAAGGATTGCTAATACAAAGAAAGAAAAGGTGATACCCATGAGACAAAGCACAACCATGCAAATAATAAAAGTAATAGGATTAGCAGTGCTTATCCTAATAGCAATCATGGGTGTAGCCTTATACCTAATATGGAGCAGGTGATACAAAAAATGATAAGAAAAAAAATGAATGGAGTTGTGTATGAGTTTGACAACATAGCTGAACTCATAGCATTTGAGAAATACCTTAATGGAAAAAAGGATACAAAGACAGAACCAAAACCTGAACCTGAAAAGGAAAAGGTAATTGTTTTTAGACCTGTAAAAGAAGGAAGGAGAAAAAACAGGAAAAAAGAAAAAGCAAGGAAATACAAGGAAACCATAAATCTTGCCTTACAAAAAGATTTAAACTTCACACAAGCTTTTGAAAAAGTCTTTGGAAGAAAAGCAAGTGGACAAGAACATACAGAAGCCAAGAAGTATGGGTATGGTAAAATCCTTCCTAAATTCAAAAGGAAATCTAAGAAGAAGTTAATCAAAAAGATTAGCAAAAAAACTCTTCAACAGATAAGGAAAGAGAAAGACAAGAAATACAGGGAAATAATACAGTTATGTCTTGACAAGAACCTATCATTCCAAGATGGATTTGAACAAGTTTTTGGCAGAAAAGCAGGTGGTGATGGATACAAAGAAGCCAAGAAGTATGGGTATGGAACTCTTATCCCAAAATATGTAAGACCTAAAACCCTAACCAAGAAGCCAAGAAAGAAAAAGGAAGTAGTGGTTGTTGTTAAGAAGGAAAGAAAAATGGATTTGGTAAGTCAGAGGCTTAAATTCATACATCAAAGGGTGAAATACATTCTTAAAGACCACCCAAGAATGAAGTATGAAACAGCATTCAAGAGAGCAAGTGAAGAATGGAAAGACAGAAAACTTATAGCCATTCAGAAAGCTAAGAAGAAGAAAATAGAGATAACAACAAAAGACTTAGAAATGCCACACATCTATCCATTAACAACTGAGAGCATGACCCATTTTGAGAAATACCTAAGCTACATAATAGCTAACAAAAGTAAGATAATCTATAATGAGGTCAGGCTTGTTGGTCAAACAGTTCTTGGAGAATGGACAGGCAGGATTTGGCATGAATTCTGTGAACAATTCATGTTAAACAGCAAGAAAATCTGCAAAGCCTTTAATGTTACAGGAAAATTTGTTCACACAAGGAACAGTCAAGGCTTTGAAGAAATACACTATCAAGGATAAATTATTTTATTTATTTTTTTTTACACTGGACATGGGTGTGTAAAGTATTTAAACCAGAAAGGTGATAAAAAAATGGCAGAAGGAGAATTTTATCAAAACCCTAAAAGCAAGGGAATGTGCAACATCTGTAATGACAAAGAAAGCTGTGAGCAAACAGAGGGTGACATACAATTCTGTAAACAAAACCAGATAGCATGGCAGAACAAACAAGTGCTTGATTGTGAACTAAAAGTTCTTGATGAACTAAAAGAAATAAAAAAATTGCTTCAAAGTTTTATGTCAAAATGATAAAAGGAAATTGTTATATCTGTAAGAGAATAATTTATTCTAAACAGAGAAGCAAAGAAATGTTCATAGATGGGTTGGTTAGATTTGTTTGTAATTCCTGTTTTGAGAAACATGGGAAATATAAAAGAATAAAAAAACAAAGGTGGTAAAAAATGAGAGAAGGATTAACATACCAAAAAACTTTTTTTGACTTAGAACCAAATAAAGTAGATGAGTTTGTTAACAAGTTCAAAGAAGAAAACTTTGACAACCTCATAGTTACACATGGACAGTGTAACACAGCAACAGATGAGAATGGAAGAATTTGGTTTTACACCACAATCTTCTACAAAAAGAAATGAGTGAAAAAAGGAGACAGAACAGACCCACCTCAAGAAGATATTTACCTTCACCTGTAAATAATTTTCTTAGCCAAACAGGTCTGGTCTTCTCCTTTCAAAAACACTCATGAGGTGATACAAATGTTGTTCAAAATTAGCAAGAATGTTTATGGTCTTCACTTAACAATAAAGCTATTTGGATTTAACCTATGGATAAGATGCCATAAGGACTACTTAACTGCAAAGACACTTGGCATCAGGAACAACACACCAGATGGTAAAAGAGTGCCATTCTTTGACTTTGACAACCACTTATTAGAACATCTCATACCTGAACTTAAATATCTCCAAAGGAAACACAGGTTGTCAGACCTTTATATCTTTAGGAGTAGTCAGAAGCCCAACAGCTACCATGTCATAGGCTTAGATAAGCTTGATTTCAGGCACTTTCTTAATATATTAGGTGAAACTACCTGTGACCAGTTCTACAAGGATATGCCTGTCACAAATGACTGGAAAGGGTGGGTTTTGAGAATAATACCAAAAGAAGACAGTGTAGCTCCAAAACTCATAATGAGACTAAAAAGTAAGTATCAAGACAGACCCAAAAGCAGACCACACTGGTTATTCTTGAAGTATCATCATGGCATCAAGAACACTCCAAAGAAGCTTGACAAGAATTATGAGCTTTACACAACCTTTTATGATACTCTAAATTTTCTTACAAAGAAATTGGTAAAAAAAGAAAAAAGTATTTAAAAACAAAAAATTATGAGGTTTATGAAAATGCAAGACCCTTATGGAGTATTAGCAGATGATAGGATTAATGACAAGATAGATTTCTCAAAGATTAACAGCAAACAGGACTATATCAGAGCTGTGACTGAATACCTTAGTAAAACAATTAGTGGTTATCATGGAACAAGACAAGGAAAAAGACTAATCCCATATATTGAGAAAATGTTTGAAAACAGCAAAGCAAAAGACATAGTTGAAGAGAAACAGAGACAGCTCAAAGAGTTCTTAAAGAAAAAGAAGCCTGTCAAAGTTGTTAAGAAGAAGCCAAGATATAAGAAAAGAGTTGCTCCTAAGATTAAGAAAGCAGAGATGTTCATTACAAAGAGGGATAGGAAAATAGAGAAGACTATTGGTGTAAGGGCAGAGGTTTATGTTTTTGGTAAAAGATACAGAGACTTAAACACAGGCAGGTTCACAAAGAAACCATACTGAATTCTTTAGAATATCTTTTTTAATTCTGCTCTTGTTGTTCGTAATCCTTTCTTAATAGCTTTTTTTGTGCTTGGTTTCTCATACCAGTCTTTGACATCTTTTGCTCCTTCTCTTATTGCTTTACCTGTTGCTTTTAGGACTGCTACACTTGTTTGGCTTATCTTGGTTGTTATCTTGCCTTTTCTTAGTTCTCTTTTTACTTCCTTGTTGGCTTCTCTGAGTTCTTCTGCTTGTCTTTTCTCTTTGTTAATCTCATCTATGATTGCTTGTTTCTCAGCAAGTTTTTCTTGTTTATCATCAAGTTTTGCTTGGGTCTTGGCATTTGTTTCATGAAGCTTCTCTTTCAAGGCTTCAAGTTTTTTCATTTCTTTTATTCTCTTCTCTTCAAGTCTTTGCTCTCTCCTTTTCAGGAGCTTGACACTTTGGTCATGAAGCCAACCTTGTTGCTTTGGGTCTAATGGTTTGCAGTCTTTCTCATCTGGAACTCCATCACCATCAGTGTCTTTGTGTTTCTTACTGCTCATGAAGTCAATCACTTTGTCAAGTCTTTTTTCTTTTTCATCATCACTTAGTTTATCCCAATCACTTGGAATATCAAGTTCTGGTATCCCTGCTTTTAGCATTCTTTTTTTCCAGTCAATTCTTTCTTTCTTGGTTGTTGCTAAGACCTCTCCCATCTTTGCAATAGCACTTATTGTTCCAAATTTTCTTTCTATTTCTTCTGTATCTTTCTTTTCTGTTTTGCCAAAGAACTTGTCTTTTTGTGCTTGTGTTAAGTTTGGGTTATCTGCTAATAGGTCTTTCATGACTGTTTCATATTCATAGCTCTCCCATGTCCTGTTGAGATAATTTGCTCTTGCTCTGTCAACTTCAACCCCATTCTTTTTTAGGATTGCTACATGCCTGAAACCATTTCTTGTTCTCTGCCAGTATGCTTCTATTTCATACTCTTTGTTTATTGGAAATGTTTTATGACCTTTCTCTGCATAATCCTGCTTCTTAGGATTTAAAGGTTCACAATCAAACTTGTCTGGAACACCATCACCATCACTATCAATCTTTATTTTTCCTATTCTATAATAATCTTTATTTTTCTCCAACCATTCTTGTGCTTCTTTTTTAGTCTTGAATGATTTGACTATGTTTCCTTGTATTTTTCCATTTTTTAGAGGTCTATCCACTATATAAACATTATAATGTCCTGTTCTGTCTTTAGTTATTGTTGCTCTTGTTGGACTATATTCAAAATATTTTTTGCTATTCCATGCCTTAATATAAGTTTTATCTTTTGATTTTGAATAATAAAAAGTTCCTAATTCTCCTGCTCCCTGATATTGTAAGTCTTTTGGTTTGTTTTTAATCTCAACATAACCAGATTTTTCAAGATTTCTTATAGGGTCATAGCTTGGTCTTGGGTCAGGCATTATCTGTCTCTTTGCATAAGTTCCACCTGCTCTTCCAGTTAATCTTGCCTGTCTATGCCTTTGGCTTTGCAAGTGCCAACCACTTCCCTTTCCTGACCTGCTTTTAGCCTTAGCCATTTTCAATATTCCTCTCCTATGAACTTAAAAAAGTTCTTTTGATTTTCTTCAAAACTTGCTTGATTTTGGAAATGTTCATCTGCAAATTCTCTCAAATCCATATCATCAAAAACATAATCTGTTTCATACATTTTTTGTATAAATTCATCTTTAGTCATATCTTGTTTTTTTGGGTTTAGTGGTTCACAGTCAAATTTGTCTGGAACACCATCTTTGTCTGTGTCTTTGACTTTTTTTGGGAATACATAGAAGTCTCCTTCAACTTCATATCCCATAGTGCTTTGTTGCCAGTCATCTCTTTTATCTCTGATGAATTTTGCTAAGTCATCTTTGTGTTTTTCATATTGGGTTGGTGTCATGCTACTGGTGATTAATATTATGTCTTCTCTTGTTACTTTTCCATCTTCAACCCATTCTCCTTTTCCTGTTACTGCTGTGTCTCCTTCAAAGTTTTTGCTCATGAATTTTGCTGTGTTCTCTGCTCTTTTCATGAATGCAGTTTTGCTTATGGTCTTGTTTCCTTTTGTGCTTGGAACATAAATTGTTACTTGAATTGGAAGTTTTTTGGATTTTCTTCCAAGAGGAGCAGTTATTTTAGGAAATCTTCTGTATCTGTCATTAGCATAAGTTCCACCTGCATAGCCATACTTTCTTGCTCTGCTATGCCTTTCTCTTTGTAAGTGCCAACCACTTCCCTTTCCTGCCCTGCCTTTTGCTCTTGCCATTTATGATTTCACCTTTATTATTCTTGGATTTTTTCCTAAATATCTTTCTCTCCCTTTTAACCATTTTTTAGCTGATTTTTTTGATTGAAATGTTGCTTCTGTATGAGACCTTGTTCCTTTTCTATTGTAACTTATTTTGTATTTTCCCATTTTTTTACCTCATATTTTTTTTCCTTTTATGTCTCCTCTCCAACTTGGGTATTCTGGTGGTCTGTTTTTTTCTGCTTTTATTTTTGCGTCTTGTGGTAGTTTTTGTTTGTGGTATCTTCCACTTTTGGTGTAGTATTTTCCTTTAAATCCTTTGATTGTTCTTGGGTGACTGCTTTTTGGAGCATAATCATTTCTTCTTAGTTCTCTTTGTATTTCTGGTTTTCCTGTGGTCTTTGTGTTTATTTTTGGTCTTGCATAGTATGTGCTTTCTTTTTTCCCTGTGCTTTTTGGTTGTTTCTTTAATTTCTTTACACTTCTGACTGCAAGTCCTCTGCTTTTTGCTTTTCTTCTTGCTTGGTTAAAGTTTTTTGCTCTTATGTGATATGCCATTTTTATATTAATCCAAAGTCTTTTCCTACTTCTTTCATGTCTTCTATTATCATGGTTATTGGGTCTTCATCAGGGTTTCTTGCCATTTTTATATCTTTCTTCTTATTGGTTTTTTTAGGTAACTTTTTCTTCCAAGTTTTTTTGTGCAGACTGCTTCTGGACTTTTAACTTTTCCTTTTCTTTTGACTTTTCTTACACATCTTTGCCATTTCCTTGTGTGTATTCTTTTACCTTTTACCATTTCTTTGTTTCACCTGTTTCTTCCTTTTCCTTTTGTTCTTTTTTTTGAGCAACCACCTCTTCCTTTGTTTGCTCTTCTTCCTTTCCCACTTCCATCTCTTTTTGGTTTTCCTTTTCTCATTCTTATATTTTCACCTTTCCATTTTTGTTAATCCATATCATGTTTTCTTCTTGAATTGCATCATCTGTCTTGATTATTATGTGTTCTTCTTGATAGTCATCAGGGTCATACTCTCCATTCCTGATTATTTTACTGGTCATAATTATTATTATTTGATTTTTGGCTTCACTGATTTCTTTCTGATTATCTTATAAAATACTATGAGTGCTATTAATCCACCTGCTGAGATGAGGAATACTATGATTGTGATTATTATGTCAAAGAAGCTTTTGCTTACATCTCCTGTTTCGTATCTTCCAACAAAGGTTGGGTCTATTTCTAAGCTACAATTGTTTGGTGTGTTTTCTGTTAGGCTTATTCTGTATCCAAGTGGAGCTGTCCACTGTGTGCCTGTGCTTACCCAATCCAGTTCTGTGCAGTTGCTTGTTCCATCTCCTTGATAGCCAACATAGTATTGGTCTGCTGTTAGTTGTTGGTATAGGCATTCATTCCATGTGTCACAGTTTACTCCACTTGTTGGGTTTGTGTCTGCTCCTGCTATGCAAACATTTCCTAAGCTTACATTTGTTAAGGCATCGTCTGTGTCAAAGTTTCCAAATCCATCACAGTATCCATCAGCTCCTTGCCTTGTGTAATCGTTTAAGCAACTGGTGTATGTTTTATTTCTTCCTGTGTTTGTTAGTGTGCAGTTATCATAGTGTCCTGTTAAGTTGTTTACATAGTTGTCTGGTATGTTTGTTATGCTTTCTACTTGCCAGTCTGTGTCATTACAGTTGCTTGTTCCATCTCCTTGATAGCCAACATAGTAGTTGTAGTATGAACACTGAGATGAATTGCAGTCACTCCATATTCCACAATAGGTTGTGTTAGTTGGGTTTGTGTCTGCTCCTGTTATGCAGACATTTCCTGTTGTGACATTATTTAGTATGTTTGTGTTGTTACAGCTTCCTGCTCCATCACAGTAGCCTGTTCCTGTTTGGTTGGTTGTCCAGTCATTTGCACAATTATATGTTGCATTACATTCGTTTTTTGTGTCTTCACTGTTGGTTTGGTATGTGCATGAACCTGCCACACATTTTTCGCATAATGCACAGTCATTATCTGTTATGCATTCATATTGTGTGTTTGCGTATCCTTCTGTTCCTATGTAGTTTTGGTATATCTGGTTTACTTCTGAGCTTGTTACTTTGTCATTTATTATTCTTACTTCATCTATTAGTCCATCAAAGTGTTTGTCTTCTGCTACTCCATCATAGTATGCAAGGTCATAAGGACTGTTTACATCTATGAAGTGACCAAATGTGTTTCCTTCAAGGTATGTTCCATTACTATACATGCTTAGATTGTTGTTTGCACTGTCATAGGTGTAAACAAGGAAGTTCCATTCATCATCACTTACATTAAATGTGTATATTGTGCTTGAGATGTTGTTGTAGTCTTGTGCATATACATAGGCTAATGTTTGGTCTGCATAGTTTTTACTTGCAAGTGCGAAGTAGTTGTATGCTTGTCCACTTTTGAAGTGTTGGAATAAGCTGTTGTGTTGTAGTGCGTTTGCGTTGTCTCTGTTTGCCCATGCCATGAATGTGTAGTTTCCTGTTTGGAATGTGCTGTCAAATGTTCCATCATTCCATCTTATTCCTTCTGTGCTTCCATCATAGTCAAAGCAGTCTCCAACTACACAGGTTGTTTGTGTTGGTGTTCCTATGTATGTTCCATTATTTTGGTTTTGTGTGGTGTCTGTTATGTCTCCTTCTAAGTGCATAGAAAGTGTGTGGTTTTTCCAAGTGCTCCAGACATAACTTGGGTTGTAGCTTGTTGTGTTTCCTTCTACTATATCATGAGGGAATTGTGTTGTTGTGTTCCCTATCACATAGTTTGTTGAGGTGTTGTAGAAGACATAGATTTCGTTTTGTAAGCAGTTACTATAAACTAATTGTGTGTTTCCATTTATTTCAAATCCTGTTTGTCCACCAAGTATGACTGGTATCTTGTTTGTTACTTGGGAGCAGTTGAATGTTATGTTGTTAGAATAATCTGATGGGGTTAGTGGTGTGTATTGTGCTAAAACAAAGGGAACAAGAAAGAGTAAGGCTAATATTGGTATAATTATTTTTGTTTTCATTTTAATTATTAACTCTGTTATCTTAGATTTATATACTTTTTGGTTTTTCTCCTCAGTATCACAAAGAAGTGTTAAAAGAATATAAAGGTGTTTTATATCCACTGTTTTGGTGGAATACTGAACCTTATCATGGGTTCAAGCTCTAATGCTCTTTGGAATATCCATTCTTCTATACTGTCAAGCCATTTTTGAAGGTCATGTTTATAAACATATTCATGTTCTTTCCCTGCTACTCTGCTTCTTGTGAAGCTGTTGAGTGCAGGAAGGTTCTTGTAAGTTAACAAGATATTTCTTATGTCTGCTCCAAGTTTTATTTCAAGTTCTTTTCTTATCATATCATTCATTTGTTCTACAAGTTCTGGTCTTCTCATTCCATAGAAGAATATTCTTGCATTCCTGAATAGTCTTGTATAATAATCAGGATTTCCTTGTTTCTCAAGGAGTAATAGTGAATTATATCTTAGTTCATTATTGTCTCTTCTTATTAGGGTCATTTTTTCTTATAGTTTGGGTTATAATCTTTTTTGTTTATAACTTTTGTTGTTTTGTCAGGATATATTATCATGATTTCGCATTTGCATTTCATGGTTATGAATTTATCATGGTGTTTTATGCTTATTAAGTGTTTGCATTTTTGACAATACATTTTTCTTTTATCCTCTCAGAATATGAAGTTAAGTGACATTACTATTATGACTATGAAGAGCATTAGGTAAATAAATTTTTGTTCTTCTTCTTTGACCATGAGCAGTTCTATTTCTTTTTCACTTTTTAGTCCTGAACCAAGCATGGTTATGCCTGTTTTTTCTGTTGGCAGGTTTTCATATTGCCATTTTATTGTTGGAGTTTCCATTAACCACCACCTGTTCCACCAACTGGAAGGTCAACCAAGTGTTTTCCTTCTAAGTCTTTTTTGTGTCTGCTGTCAAGTCCTACTGCTTTGTCAACTACTTCTTTGCTGTCTCTTAGCATCTCAAACATTATTCCTCTTTGTGCTTCTTTTAGTATTGCATAGTCTATTTTTCTTACATCAAGATGGTCACTGTTTAAGAACCAGTATTCACTATGAGGTATTATTGAGAAGCCTATTAGTGTTACATCTCCAACAAGCTCATCATGGTCTTTTGGGCTTACTCTTACTACCATAGGGTCTCCAAAAATTTTTTTTCCTACTATAAAAACATCTTGTTCTTCCTTTCCTATGTCATAATCTGGTTCAAGGCTTCCATCAGGATTTTTTATCATTATTGTTTTTCCTTGTTTGTCAAATTTGTTTGTTCTTGTTAGGACTTGTATTCTGCAATAACCACTTATTTTTCCAAGCTTTATTCTGCTGTGTCCTTTATCACCACTAAGATACAGGTCTCCCATCAAGTTGCTTTTTCCTATGAGTTTACCTGCTTGTATTAGTTTTTGTTTATTAACATAGGTAACATCATATCTGTGTTTTTTGAGGAAGACATACCAGAAGAGGTATGCTACTCCAAAAAGGATTGCTATGATAAAGACTATTATGAAGAGTGTTCCAAAGATTTTAAAAATTCCTTTTACTCCCATGAATACAACAACAAGAATTATTATTAATATCAGAATGCCACCTATTATTAAGAAAATTTTTGGTTTTTTTTCTTTGTTTTCAACTGCCATTTTTAATCAAGCTTGAATGTTGGAAGTTCAGGAACAGGTGGTGGACTTGGTGGTGTTGGCATTCCAGAAGGAAGGATTGGTGTTTTTTGCTTCATGTCTCCAACAATAACTTTCTCTTTTTTCTTGAAGCTGTCTATTTTTCTTTTTATCAAGAACCAGATTAGTTGTGAGAAAATGATTGCTACTATTATCCCAATACTTGCTTTTACAAGCATCTTATTGGCAAGTGAATGAACCCTCTCATCTAAGACTTTAAAGTTGCTGTCTATGAATGCTTGTCCTTCTGTCTCAACATATTTTTTCAGGTCATCTTTTGTTTTGTCTATGTGAGCTTTGACTTCGTTTCTGGTCTTTATTTCTTCTTTTACTATGAAGTTTTGGAGACCTGCTTGGTCTATTCCTATACCTTCTTGTGCTGTTATTAATGGAATTGCTAATAGGAAGAGAATTAGAGTTATTGTTATTTTTCTGAGGGTGATATTGCTCATAAGCTTTTTCACCTGTTATTGTTATTCTTATTTTTTTGTGCATTTGATTAAAAAGAGGTGATACAAAGCACAATATTTGTTCTTGTTATTGTGTTAAGGTTGTTTAGTATTTAAATTTTTCTATGCTCTTTTGATTTTGAAGTAAAATCCAACAAGTATGACACAGACCATTAGGAATAGCCATATCCTGTAATCAAATATTGGTATCCCATATACTGTTATGTTTGGTTTTAGGTCTTTGCATGTTATTCCTGCAAATTTTTCATAGCTTACTCCTTCTCTTTGTCCTTCTGGATATAGGTAACTTGCTCCTTTACCTAATAGTTTGCTATCCCAAATGTCTCCTGCTGTTATTCCCATGCATGTTTCATCTTCGCACACATATTGGTTTATTGCACTGTCATAGTAATAGTGTTCTGGTGGTTCACATCTCCCAAACCATTTTGCTCCACAGAACCATTTGCTCATGAGTGACATTTCATCTCTGTCTTTTCTTCTTGCATCTCCCATACACCATTCATCTGCACTTCCTAAGATGTTTATTTCGTTTGCAAAGTTAACAAGGTCTCCAAGACATTCTATGCAACCCATGTCTGGATAGAAGCATGTGTCTTGTGTTATGTTTTCTATTACTCCACTTTCTACATATCTTATTTTTATGTCATCTGTGCAGAAACCACATCTTAGTGTTGTTCTTTGTGTTGAGCTTGGTTTTATTGCTTCTAATCCTATGGTTTCAGGGTCTGGGATTTCATCAAGTAGTCCTGCATTACTGAAAACATTTGCTCCTATGAATACAGGGTTGTCTGCACTGTCACAGAAAACTCCAAATATTTGTAGTGAGAAGTTTATTATACTTCCAAGTAAAAGGATTAGGATTAAGAATATGACAAATTTGATTGGTTTTGGTAATACTTCAAAGAAACTTTGGATAAGGCTTCCTGCTCCACTGACTATTCCACCAAGACTTATTACTCCTTTCTTGTTCCTTATCAATCGCAATTTTTTTGCTGTATTTCTTTTCATTTTTTTTCATTTTGAATGCATGATTACATGGTGTGTTGCACATAATGTCATTATTTGTTTTGGTTTTGAATAATTTGGGTGATGAGCATGTAAGTTCTTTGTTGTGTTACATATTTGTGCTTTTGCATGGTATTTTTTATTTTCTTCTTTGTTTAAATCAATATATCTCTTCATTTTAAGTTAGTGTCTTCTTTTGAATATCATGATTGCTATGAATAATAGTGCTATGAATACAAGTGTGTATAGGAAGTATTTGAGTATTGTTCCTGTTGTTCCTTTGAAGAAGCCAAACACTGTGTTTTTTATTACGCAACCTTGTCCTCTTCCTTGATTGTCTCTGTCACATAAGGTGTAGTTGAACCTGCTACATTCTCCATTAAATCCACACTGGTCACTGATGCAGTCAGTGTTGTTTGTGCATTTATTGTTGTTTCCACTTAGGTCTCCACATAGCCATACTCCACTTATTAGGTCTGCACAACCTCTGTTTGTTCCTGTGAATTGTCCTTCTGCAAGTGCTTGTGTCATGGTTAATGTCACTGTTTTTTGTTGTCCTTCTATTAAGCTTGTGTATGTTGTGCTTGTTTCGTATCCTTCTTCTTCATTATTTCCTCTTACCAGTAATTTTTGTCCTGTGAACATTTGTATGAATACTTTTTGTCCATCTTCATCTGTGAAGCCAAAATTGTTTTGTCCTGTGATTGTGTTTGTTACACTTACAAGGCTTCCACTTATTGGGTTTCCTTCTGTGTCTTTTGTTATTATTGTTAATACTGTGTCTCCTGCTATGATTGGGTCTAATCCTACATAGTATCTTCCTGTGCTTGGTGTGAATTCTCCTTCTAATGGGTAATAGCTTCCTTTACTGAAACTTACATCATAAGTTATGTCTTGTGTGACTGTGAATTCTGCGTCTCCTGTGCTGTCTGTGTATTGGCTTCCTGCTCCTTCTACTGTTATAAGAACTCCACTTATTCCTTCTGCACTTGTTGTGTCATACACATAGAATTTTAGTTCAAGTGGAGCTGTGCAGTTGGTTACTGCTATGACTTCTTGGTCTGTTATTGTGCTGTATCCATCACTTACGAATACAACTATGTTTTTGTTTCCTGTTGTTGAGTAAGTGCATGTGAACCTGTTGTATAAGTAGTGGTTGACCATAGATGGTTTTAGTCCATCACAATCCCAGTCATAGGTTAGTTCATCTTCGTCTGGGTCTGTTGCTATTATTTCTACTTCTATGATTTGGTTCAGGCATGGTGTTGTGTTTGTTATGTCTATGTCATTTATTATTGGTGGGTTGTTTATTGGTTGTTCTTCTGTTATTTTTTCATAGTAGTAGATTGTGTATTTTGTGTCTTCTGCTACATGGATTTTTCCTTGATTATCCATTTTTTGTATTTCAAATGGGAACTCATTTTCAAAGTAATTAATAAGTGTTGTTGCAACATAGTATCCACCTAAGTTGTATGTTTCATTATTTCCAAAGTCACAGACTTTTAGTTGGTTTGTTGCTCCAACTATGACTTCATCATTACTGAGTGCTTCTATGCTAACTATTGGTCTGTCTGCTCTGCATGTGTCTATGCTTACTGGACTTGCAGGGTTGCTTATATCTATTTTTCTTATGGTGTTACTTGCACTTATGTAGAAGAGGTAGTTCCCATAAACATCTATTAGGTCATTCCATGCTGTTATGCTTAGTTGTCCATCAAGGTTTAGTGTTGATAGTAATGAGTAACTGGTTGCGTTGTATATTTTGACATCATTATTTCCTGCTCTGTGGATTATTAAGAGGTCTTGGTTTGGTTCATAGTAGATGCTTCTGCATGGGTCTTGGTTTATTTTGTGTTCAAAATCATCACTTGTGTAATTGTATAGGTAAGCATCATCATCATCAAGTATTGTGTTTCCATCTTGGCATACCCATGCGTATATGTCATTTATATCTGCTACATCTTGTATGTAATCTCTTTCAAGTATCCAACCTTTTTTTCTTTCATAGATTAATTGGTTTGCGTCTCCTTGTTCTGAGTTGTTGTAGATGTATAGTTCATCATCTGTTCCTAAGTATAGTCTGTCTTCATATACACTTATGCTTGTTAAGAAGTCTGTTCCTGCTGTTACTTCTATGCTTTCATATTGTATGTTGTTTATGTTGTTACTGTCAAAGCTGTATATTAAGACATCTCCACTTGTGTTTTTTGCTGTTGCGTATGCTTGTGTTGAGCTTAGTTTATCAACTGCTCCTATGTTTGTGTTTGGTATCTCAACAGGGTATGCTGTTAGGTTATAGACTGTGACATTTTCTGTTCCACTTCCTATGATATTCCATTCTATTGGTGTTGTGTTTGTTACATTACCTGTTATTGTGCTTGTTGCATTACAGGTGTAGTTGTAGTTTTCAGGGAAGTCAAAGTTTGTCCACCCTATATCATCTTCTACTAAGTTATTGTATGCTTCTACTCCACTTGGAGCATCTATTAATTCCCAATTATAAAAATGGTCTCCATTACTTTGGTTTACTATTGCACAGGTTATGTTGCTGTGTTCTCCTTCTGGGTGTGTTGCTGTTGCATACCAGTTTACTGCTTGTCCATATACTGTTGGGTTTGGACTTATTCTTAGACTTACTTCATAAGTTCCTGTTGGTGGTGGAACATAAGGTGTTCCTTGATATTCATATAGTATTCCATTATTCCCACCCATGAAACCCATTCCACCATTATCATTATAGTCAATTACGAACATGTATTGTAATAAGTTTTCTTGGTCATCATAGGTTGTGTCATACCACTGTCTTGCTATTCTCACCCATTTGTTACTTGTTGATGTTGTGAAGTAGTGTATGTCTCCTTCTATTTCTGCAAAGTCTTGTAAATAGTCACTTCCTATTGTTAATCTTTCTCCTGCTCCACACCTGAATGTTCCATAGGTTATGTTATACCAACATAATCCTCTGTATCCACAGTAGTATCCACCTGCTACTCCTATTATTCTTTGTGCTGAGTTGGTGTAGTAATGTTTTTTTGCTGTGCAGTCTGTGTCACTTGCTCCACTTCTGCTTATCCAACTTACTCCATTCCATTCATAAACATTAGCTTTATAATTGCTTCCACTTCCCATTATTAAGCTGTCACTATCAATTAGGTAGTATGGGTCTCCTGTCCAGTTTTTTATTTGTGTTAAGCTTCCACCACTTGTATTGAATAAGTAATTGTAGTTAATACCTGTGTCTCTTATTAACCATACACAGGCATCACTGTCTTTGCTTTGGCAATCAAAAGTGTTCCAGTTTTGTAAGTAACCAACTTGGTCAACTTCAAGGAATTTGCTGAATGTCTTGGTTGACCTATCAAATTTTACTATTGTTGTGTTATAGCTTGATTTGTAATGGAAGTAGAAGTCTCCTGCTTTGTTATCATCTACTAATTGTATGTTTCCAATACTTATCCCACCTGTTACTGCAAGGCTTGGAGCTGTGTATTCTGTCCATGTGCTTCCATTATAAAAGAAGTATTTGTTAGTGTTATCTGTTCCAAATGCTTCTCCATAATTGTTTACTGCCATGTAATCCCAGTCACTTGTTGTTGGGCTTGGAACTACTTGTATCCAGTCTGCTCCTAAGACTATACTTGTTGCTATGATTATCATGCATAATATTATGGGTATTGTTTTTTTCATTTTTATCAAAATCCTTGTCCTCTTATTTTTTTTAGCCAGTAACCTATTGCTATTGCTATTATTGTGATTATGATGAAGCCAAGTATTATTAAGTAAACATTTTGTTTTGCCCATACTGTGACTGTTATTAGCCATGTTGGGTTTCTGTATTCTGGTGTTACAAAGTATTGTGCTATTATTGTGCTTCCTTGATTGCTTGTGCATTTTACTTCCATTATGAATGTTTCTCCTTCTTCTAAGTTTTTTGGTCTGTAATATCCATTCATCAGTTTTTGTTCTGGTATGAAGCAGGTTCTTGTGTCTTCTTCACTTCTTAGGTTTATTATGCTGTCACTTGCATCTCTGTATTCTGGATTGCTTTGTAGTAGCTCCCAGTTCTTGTATATGTTTATTACACAGCAGTATGTTTTGTTGTCAGGCATTTCGCACTGAACATTCATTTTGTCTGTTAGGAATGGTATTGGGTCGTAACTGCATGTGAAGTTGTTTATTAGGAATGTGCAGTTCTGGATTGTGGTTGTGTTGTATGGGTATGTTAGTATTGTGCAGTCACTTGGTAGTCCTGTTACTGAGCAACAGGAGAAGTAGTTGTTGTCATAGTAATCTACTGTTTGTGTTCCATTACTTTGGCAAGTTCCAAGTATTTGGAATAGGTCTTCTGAACAGTAGTTGCAGTATATCCATGTGTTGTTATCAACTGGTATTCCTGTTGATGAATTGCAACTGTTGTTGTCATAGTAGTATCTGTAAAAGCTGTCGTTTGTTTGACAAAAACCATCTATTTGTATCCAATCAGGATTACAAAAAAGGCAATCGTGTTGTATGTTTATGTTTTGTGTGCTGTGGTTTAGGTTGTTTACAAGGTCATAAGCATATACATCTGTTAATGTAAATGTTTCATTCACTGTTATGTTGTCACTGAATGTCATGCTGTAATACCATAATGTGTTGTTTTGTATTGCTGTATAATTTATTGAGTTTATTGTGAAGTCAACATTATTTACATCAACATTATCTGTTATGTTACAAATCCATGTTGCTGTTCCATCACAACCAACTGTTGCATTATTAACCCAACAATTATGAACAACAGGGCTTTGTGTATCGTTTGTCTCTGCTCTAAGTCTTATTTCACTAATGTTTAGGTTGTTGTTACCATAAAACCTTAATATTGTGTAGTTAAATCCTTCTATGTTAGTTTCATAATTGAGTAAGTCACTTACATTTATGTTAAACCAACCTGTTCCTGTAAGGTTTTGTTGTTTGTATTGTGTTATGTTAATATCTGTTTCGTTATGGTAAGCATATATTTTTATTTTGTGTGGGTCTCCTGTTGTTCCAAGTTTTTTTATTCTAAGATACCAGTCATAAGTTGGGTTGTATGTTTTGTTCCATTTACTGCTTATCACTTTTGAGTTGCTTGTGTTCGTGTAGTTATAGGTTATTTTTATTGCCCAGTCAAGAGTTGTTTGTTGTGTCCAGCTTCCTGTGAAGTCTGTGTAACTCTTATTGTCAGGGTTGGTTGTGTCTGTGCTTACATAAGTGTATCCTATTGGTGCTGAACAGCTTACACAGGCTACTCCTATCCTGTTTGTTCCTGTTAATAGTATGTTTGGGTTTGGGTTTATGCAAGTGTATGTGTTGGGTGTGCTTGTTGTTGGGAAGTTGAATTGGTATCCTGTTGTTGTATCGTTTATGCTTAAATTTGCTTTTGCGTTTGCTTTACTATATCCACCTCTCACACATATTTGTATGTTTTCTACTGGTTGTTTTAAATCAAAATCTACTGCTAATTTGTCTCCTGTGCTTCCAAGATAGTCTTGGCTTTCAAATCCATTATCTGTGTAATCTATGATTGTGTTTGTGATTAATGTTCCTGTGTGTGTTTCATAGTTTGTGCTATCGTTATTATCACTTACTTCTGTTGTTATGTCTGTGTAGTTGAAAAGATTTTCACTGTCATTAACATTTGCTCCTGTTAATAGTTTTGCAGGTATTGGTGAGTAATCTACTTGGTATGTTGGGTCAATATATATGTTGTTTCCTGCTCCATATCCATAAGTTCCAACAAGTAATCCTTTGTTTTGTTCTATTGTTAATATTTGCATGAACCTGTTTCCTGTATCTGTCATGTCATTCCAATTAAAGAAGTGTTTTATATCATTTCCTTGTGTATCTAAGAATTCCACCTTTTTATCAATAGGAATTATTTGTTCTGTTCCTACAAGGTCATAATTTATTCCATCTGCCCTTACATATCTGTATTTGTTTGGATTGGTTGGGAATATTAAGTAAGCAAATCCTGTGTCTTCTGGGCTAAATCCTTGTATTGTTATGTTGCTTGTTATTTTTATTCTTCCATTACTAAGTGCAGTTACATCTCCTTTTGTGTTAAGGGTTGCTGTTCCTGTTTGGCTTAAATCACTATATTGATAACAAGTAAGTGTGTTTGTTCCTTCCCAAGAAATGCTGTTAGAATTGAGTTGTGCTGTTGCGTTCTCCAAGTTTTTTATTGGGCAAAGATACCATTCATGATTGGTTGGGTGTTTGAATGCAGGAACAAAAAACATTTTTGCTATGTATTCGTTGTTGTGTGCTATGTGTATTTCTCCTTTGTTATTTTTGCTTAGAGCAAAGTAATCATCATAGATTAATCTATGTATTTTTATATATAAGTAATCAGAATTTTGTCCTGTTGTTATGTATCTTTCTTGTTCTGGGATATATTCCAGTGCTGTTACCATACTCAAAAGCATTAAAGTAATGATTAATGATGTTAATGTTTTTTTCATGTTAAAAGATTATCTTAGTGTTTTCTTTTAAATACTTTTTGGGTTTTTTAGAAAGAAGTGTTAAAAGAAAGATAAAAAAGAATTTATTTAATAGGTTTCTCATGGGTATTAGTTAAAGATTTACAAAATCTTTATTTTTTTACCCTGAAACCACCTATACAATAGCACAAGCCCAATTAGTGTTCCAAAGCTGACTACTGCCACAAAGACTGTTACAATAAGGTCAACAATCACAAGGCTTGTGTCACTTGCTTCATAGGTTGCTTGGTATGTCATGTTTTCACCCTTTTAGTTTTCTGGTTATTTAAACCAGTTTCTTTCCTTGAAACCATCTATACAAGATGACTAAGCCAATCAGTGTTCCAAAGCTGACTACTGCCACAAAGACTGTGACAATAAGGTCAACAATCACAAGGCTTGTGTCACTTGCATCATAAGTGTTTGCGTATGCCATTTGACACCTCATAATTTTTTTTTGGTTTTTTATAATCATGGTTAAGCTTATTTATATACTTAACTCAAAGAAGTTCATAGAAGTTTTAGAGGATTACCAAAAAGTATTTAAAAGGAGTATTAAATCTTTTTATAAGAAATGAAGAAAAAAAATGAGAAAACCAGTTTTTTGGTTGTTTTGAGTGATACCTTGACTTTTATCTTGGTTGGTCTTGTTCTTACAGGTCTTGCTCTTGGTAATATCTTGATTTTTGCTTTGTTTTTTGCAATCTTGGTCATGGTTAATGAACCTGCTGTTTTCTCTGGTTTCATGGTCTTAATGGTGGTCTCTTTGGCTACTTGCATAATAATGAGTTATATCGCAGTAAGTTATCTTGTTAAGAGGGATAATGATGGGAAAGGATAAGAAAGTTTATGTTGGTTTCATGCTTGAAGAGGAGTATAAGATGCTTATTGAGAAAGTGGTTGAAGAACCTACAAGCACTTTTGATAGTGAAGCAGGTCTTATCAGATATTGTATTAAGAAGACTTTTAGCAGTGACCCTTCTCTTAGTGAGATGAAGAAAAAAGTTCAAGGTAAGGATTAAGAATATGAGACTTCCTAAAAAGTGGGAAGAGAGAATTAAAGGAATTGTTACTAAGAAGATTTATGATTATGGTAGGAAGGAAATAAAAGGCATTCCTTATAAGATGAATTTTCTTGAAGCTCAGGAGTTAGCTGATAAGTTCATGAACACTCTTGGTTTTGTCCTTGACATAGCTACTATTTTTGCTTTTGGTTTTGTCTTTTTTGTCATATTCCCAAAGTGGCAAGGCATGGATTGGGAGAGAATTCAGACTGTTATCTTATTCATTATCTTGGTTACTTTATTTTTTGGTTTTAGAAAGAAGTCTTAGTTCTTTCATGTCTCTTATGAATTGTGTTAATTTGTCAACACTTGGTTTTTCTTCTTGAACATAGTGTGTTTTTGTCTCTGTTATCCTCATCTTCTTTTTTTTGCAGAGGATTATTAGTTCTATCCAGAAGTTTCTTTTGCTCTTGGTTTTTTTTATGAGTGGCATTATTCTTCTTGTTTTAAATGCTTTGTTAGGATTGGTTGGGTCTGTGTATTCAAGTCCTGTCATTAGTTGTGTTGCAAAGTTTCTTCCTTTGTCTCTTAATTCACTCATTTTCTGAGTGTATATTGTCTTGCTTTTCTTATGAAATCTGCTTGGCAGAAGCAAATCTGTTTTTCTTAGTTTCTTTATTTGTCTTTGGATTTGGTGCAGTCTTGTGTAGAGTTCTGGTTCAAATATTATTGTGTTTGGTGTGTGTATGTCTTTTTCGCATTCTAAAAATAATGTTCTTTGGTTTTTCTCTTTTTCATGACAAATAATTCTTAGTTTAGAATTCTCTGCTATTTCTTTTTTTATTCTTTGTGGTGTTCCATCTGTGCTTTGGTTGTCTATGAACATGATTTGTGTTATGTTATGATATTTCTTGCAGTATTCTTTCAGGAGCTTGATTGTTTTGACAATTTTCTTATGGTTGTTCTTGGTAAATATCACAATTGTTGTGTTGTCATTCATGAAGCATCATACTCATAGTCATATTCATATTCCCAATACCCACAGTTTTCACATTCTGTTATCCATTCTTGGCTTGGTATGTCAAGAAATGTGTTTGTGTTGTCACTTCCACACATCTTACAAATTTTATTTGTCATGTTAGACCTCTGTTAATAATTTTTGGGTTGGGTTTTGTTTTTGTTTTAGAAGTCTAAAAAGTTTTGGGTGACTTTTACTTAATGTTTTTTCCCAATCAAGATATGCAGTGCATGGTAAACAACCAACTCTCTTATGAATACCACCCCACTTATTATAAACTGGATTAACTGGTAATTTGTGTTTCCTAATATAATTCCAAACCTTTTTTTCTTTCCAATCCATTATTGGGTGTATCTTCCAGATACCCCAAGTCTTTGAAAAGTATCTCTGACCACAAGTTCCAATTGGCATGTCTTCTGAGTTTTTTAAGTTGTTATATTTATGAAAAACAAGGTTTCTGACCCTGCTTTCCCATCTTGTTATTCCAGTAAGTATTGCTTTTATTTTTAGTTTTTTATAAAGGAGCAGGGCAGGTTTTTCTTTAAGGTAATAGCAACATCTTGGGCTATGATGTTTCTTTTTTCCACCTCTTGCTGTTGGTAATCCATATTTATCAAGGCATTTCCAAAAAGTCATATCTTTATAAGGTTCTGTTTCAATAAGATTAAGTTTCCAAAGTTTTTTTATCTTGTTCTTGAATTTTATGGTCTCAGGAAATTCAATTCCTGTATTATTAAAAACCACTTTTATATCTGGTTTGTATTTCAAAGCTAAGTGTAATACAACTAAGCTGTCCTTTCCAAAGCTACAAGCAACAATTATTTTGTCATCATATCTTTCAATACTCTCTCTGATTAAGTCTTCTGCTTCAAACATTTATGTTTCTCACCCTTTGTTTTACTTATATGACCACATAAAATACAAACATATCCAACCAATCTTTTCATTTTTTCACCTCTCACTTTTCATTTTTTTTGTGTTTTTTTCTAATCAATAAGAAGATTTTTTCTTCTTTCCTGTTAAGGATTGCAAGATTTTGGAATTTTCTCATTATTTCTTTTCTTTTTTTTAGGATTGGCTTGTAATCTGTTGCATATATTATTTTCTCTCCATTCAAAGCTCTGGTCAAGTTCTCTTTTAGGTAGGTGTAGCCTTGTAATCCAACAAGGTCTTTTATTTCTTTTATTTGTTCTTTATTTAGTTCTTTCATGTTAATCCTTGTTCTAACATATTATCTATTTTTATGGAGTGGTTTGTTCCATTCTCATCTGTGTAAATAACATAGGTTTCATAGTATTTGTCTTCAAAGTATTCTGCATATTTTTGTTCACAAATTTTTACTCCTCTTTGATGTCCATGAATGTATCCTAACATGAAGCCAAAGCAAAAAAATATTATTAAAAAAACTATGACATAAGCTAATGCTGTCTTATTCATAATTATCTTTGCTGTTTCTTCTTCTGGTTTTTTAAGATTGTTTTCTCCTTTCATATTCTTCCCACTCCTTTTTCTGTTCTTCTCTTATGTGCTTTCTTAGTTTAATGTATTCTCTGACAAAAAAGGGTAATACTATGATGAAGGCTATTATGAAGCCTATCTTAATCCATGTTGTTATTGGTAGTTGTATCATGTTTCTATTTCTTTTCTTTTTCTTTGAATAGCTATTTCATTTATTAGTAGTTCTTTTTCTCCTATTGTCAGGTTTGGTTTTAGTTTTTCAAGGAGTAGTCTTAGGTCTTTTTTGCTTTTGTATTCATTTGTTTCTGGTCTTGCCAGTATTTTTTTGGCTTCTTCTTCATAGTCAAGTTTTTGGAATTCTTGGGTTTTTGCTATTTCAAGCCACACATCTTTTTTCTTGCTGTATTCTTTCCATAAGTCATCATTCCAATTGATTTCTTGTATGTAAAAGCCCATATAGATATTGCTTTTTTTAACTACAAGTCTTACATAGGCTTTTTTTACTTCGTGTTCTGTTTCTTCTATTCCTTGTTCACAGTCTCTTACTTCATGCAGTTCCTTGTTTTCTTTGCATGTTCCAAGCATACAAAAGTCTATTGTTTCAAGGACAAAGGTGAATATTTCTTCTGGGAAGTATTTGTCTTGAGGACTTACTATTATCATGCTGTTTTTTCTTTTTCTGAGTGTTTCTATGATGCTTTGTATTTCTTCCACAATCCTTTGGCTTCCAACTCCATGTATGAATACTTCTTCATCAAGTTGGAAGCTTTGTCCTGCTTTGCTTTGGTTTAGTAGTTCTTTGAATTCTTGGTAGAGGAATGCTACTTGTTCTGCTGTGAATTCAGGGTCTGTTCTTTTACCAAATTCTAATCCTAAACTGCTCTTGAATGAACCTTGAAAGCCTCTTATTAGGATTGTGACAAAGTTCTCTATGATGCCTGTAAGTCTTCTGTGTATTGTTTGTTCTATTTCATGGTTTATTATTTCTTTTCTTCTTCTTCTCCAGATTTGTTTGAATTTCTCATCTGCTTCTAACCTTGCTTTTAACATTCTTATGTCTAATGGGTCTTTGTAAAATTTTATGTCTCTTAGTTCCATTTTTTAGTCATAATCCATCTCTGCTTCAAGTTTGTGTCTTACAATCTTGCTTATTGATGTTCTTATGTCTTCTTGTATCTTGTTAAACTTGTTTTCTTGTTCTTCTTCATAGTATAGTCTTTCGTCTTCTCCTAAGTCTTTCCCATAGTATTCTATGCTTAGTTCTGGTTCATTCTTGACTTTTTGTATTAGTCTTAGTAGTCTCATTTCTTTCTTGTTCTTGAGTATCTTGTTTATTTCTGTTTCTATTTTGTTTATCCCTGTTGCTTGTTTGAAGTCTCTGCTTAGTATTTTGAAGAGCAGGTCTGTTTCGTTAAGCATCACTACATTATCGTCTTTGTTTATTGCTTCCATTATCTTGGTTACTTGAAGCATTACAAAATCTACTTCTTCTTGTTCAGGCATTTTTGCATCTCCTCTAATTTTTCTTCTTGGTATTTTAGCATAGTTCCTAATCCTGTAATTAGTATTAGCATGAATATTAGAACTGATGCTGTGACCCATCTGGTGTTTAGGTAGATTACTGCTATTACCATGACTAACCACCAGAGCATCTCAGCAAAAAACTCATTCCTTATCCCAAAAGTTTTTTCTCCCTTTCCCATTTTTCTTTCTCAGTTGGTTCTATTCCTAAGCTTTTCATGACCCTGCTGTGTTCATCATAGTCTATACACATTTTTTCTTCACCTCACCCAAAACGCTTTTTATAAACATCTTTAAGAGTTTTAACAATAGCATATCTCTTATCTTTAGTATCAAATAACCAAAGGATTAACTCATTTGCTTTCTTATCAAAATACATCAATTCTTCATCTGAATACTTATCATCGCTCATCATTTCACCTCACCAAAAAAACGCTTTAATCTTTCTTCAATTTCCTCTCCTGAATAATGTTTATCCCAAGCAAAGCTCTTTTGAAATCCTTTCAAACACTCCAAAACATAACCTTCAATTACTTCTGCTGTTGCTTGAGTAATAACATTTGGATTACTTTGACATTTTCTTATCCTTTCAAGCAAAGGCACAAAAAGGGGTTTTGTGGGAGAAGAAACAGAAACAGAACCAGATGTTAAGTCAAGGTTTAATTCTTTTCCTTCTCCTTCCACAACCCTAACTTCTTTTTTCTTGCTCATTTCCTCACCTTTCCTTGCTTTTTCTTCTTTGTTTTTTGGTTTCCTAATAGCATGGTTTTGATTTCTTTCTTTGCGAATTTTATGAATGGGTGTGTTTTTTGTTCTTTGAGTTTGTTTTCAAGGTCTTTTATTTTCTGTTTTTCTTTCTCTGCTTCTTTTATTGTGTCATATTCTTTTTGTAGTGTCTTCCTTTTTTCTCTTAGTTCTTGTAGTTCTTTTTCATTCATTTTTTATTTAGGCTTAAACAAATCTTGCAATACCATTTCCTATTCTTTTTATGTGCTTTCCACACCCATATTGGTCTTCCACAGAGGTCACATATCTGTATCATTTTCATAGTTGTGTTCTTCACACCATTTTTGGTGTCTGTCTCTCATTTGTTCTACTTTGTATTCCCTGTCACAAATCTTGCATTTAAATCTTGATAGCACTCCTTTCTTTGATTGTCTGCTTGTGTTCCAGCTCACTCCACCTTGTGGTAATGTCATCTTATTTGGTTTTCTTCTTTTAGTTTTCTTATCTTGGCTTTGTATAATGCGTATCCATTTCTTCTTGGTTTCATTTCTGCTTCTAACATGAAGTTGTAGAAGCTTAGTATTTCTTTTTCTGTTTCAAGGTTTATGGTCTTTGCTCTCCTGTTTATTCTGAACATTTTGTTTGCAAGTTTCTTGATTAGTAACAAGTTTTTTTGTATGTCTTTACTGGTCTCATCTATTCTTTCTTGATAAAATTTTATCATTTCTTTAATTATTTTTTCTTTTGCCTTTTTTGTGTCCATCTTTTATACCTCATCTTGTCAATAAGTATGTCTGCAAGGGAGTATCCAAGAATGAATAATAGTGTTATTATTAAAAGGATAATTGGGATTATTATTGGTAATAATGCTGTGACCCAACTTATTTTAAGAACTTTCAGGATTTTTAATAATGGTAATAGCCATATAAGTATGACCCATGCATAAAAGACTATTCTTATTATGACCCAAACTCCTAAGATTAGTTTATAATTATTCTTCATCTTCTTCACCTTCTATATATTTTAATAGTGGGTTTTCTCCATGTTTCATTATTTCTTCATACTTAATTGGTTTAGTTTTCTTAGACATTTTTTGCATGTCACCTTTTTTGGGTCTGTTGTGAGTGTTAATGTTTCAGGGAAGTGCTTGAATGCAAGGCATAAAGCAAGTTTTTGGTTAAGTGGGCTTCTAAGATGTCTTCTCATCTTCTACCTCTTGCATTAATTTTTCCAGTAATTGGTAAATTTCTTCTCCATTCATCTTCTTTTAATATTTGTTCTTACTCTCCCACACCTTGTGCATGTTCTGTGTTTATCCCATACTTTGTAGCAACCACAGATACAGGGAGTGGTTGTTTTATAAGTATCTTTTCTATTTGTTTTTGACATTCCTTAATTCTCCACCACACATCTTGCAAACTCCAATTTTGCATGTGTCACATTTGTTTATTTTGTGCATGTCTTCAACAATTTTTCTTTTGCTACATACAAGGCAAATGTATTCTCCTTTTAATTGCTTTGTTATTGTGGTCACTTTTTTATTTCTCTTGCACTTGTTCCTTTGCTTATCCTGATTGCTTCCCTATTATAAAATAGGAGTTTTGCTTCTTTTATTGCTTCAATCTCTTTCATTATGTGCTTGTGTTTAAGCTTCTCAAATTTTTCCATTCTGTCAAAGTGCAACTTTGTTATTTTTTCCTTGTCATACATTCTATCCATGTTCATTTCACCTCACAGTATTTCTTGGCTAAGTCATAGTCCTTGTAGCAAATTATTTCTTCTAAGTGGTAGCAGACTATTCTGTCATTACAAAATGCTGTTATGTTGATGTTACCTGTTTTTGTGTGAAGCACATCTGGAAGCTCATCTTCCACTGGAAGGCAACCTGCTAATAAAAACAAGCTGACTATAATAATTATTAGTATTACTTTTTCATATATAGTTCATCAATCCTTGCCTTTCTTCTTCTTCCTCAATTTCCTTTATGAAATCCTTAATCTTCTTTAAAAAGGGTGTTTCTGTGCTTTTAACAAGACCTGTGTTTGTATCAGGGTCTCTTATCATCTTAATTGCCTTTTTATCAGCTAAATGATACACTTCTATTAGTTTCATGATGTCTGAGTGAGTGAAAACAACTTCATCATCTCCAATAGTAACAAGACCAAGTGGTTTTGTCAATACTCTTGGAAGATTTTTCTTATCTTCAAGTATGTTTCTGCCATTCCAGTCTCCAACACATTTAACCCTTGTCTCAAGCTTAATGCTTCTTTTTAGCCTATTACTAAACATTAAATATCACCTTCTATGGATTTATTAATGCTCCTTTCCTTACCATCTCAACCCTCACCCTTATTTCCTTTGGAATAAGCTCTGGACAGCTAAAATCAAGGTCAGGGTGAGCTTCCTGCAACTTCTTCTGCTCCTGATAAGCCTTGCAGGTCTCAAGCTCACTACAACCCATTCCTCTTGCTTTCTCTTCACAAGCATCAGTTGTCTGAAAAACTGTGTGGCTTTCACTTGCAGGACATCTGAACTCATCAAGGTCAGGTTCAAACCTCAAAGGACTATAATACCTCTCAATCTTACTCTGAACTGTCTGGAATTCTACCATTTTAAAGCTATCTCTCCATCACTATTAGGATTTCTCAAAATAACACATTTAAAAGGAATATACCTAATTAATTTGTTATTTCCAGAGTTTATCAGGTTTTTTTTTCTTTCATGGTTTTGATGTTTTAATGTGTTTTCTCTTTGGATTGCTTGATGTTCATTTCCAGTGAAATACTCAACATAAACAAGCTTTTTTGTTGCATTAGGATAATTTTTTCTTATAAATTTGCTTTTATATCCAGTTATGTGTTGTTTTAATCTTTGGATTAAATCAAGTGCTATGCCTGTGTAATAACAGTTTGTTCTTCCATAATGCTTTGATTTAACACCTTTGTTATCTACAAAAATCATGTAAATATACCAATTTGCTTGTCTTTTAACATATCTCTTCATTTTTTGTATCCTGTTATTTCATCTATTTTTTCTTGGAATTCAAGGAGATGAGGGCTTTTCCCTTCTGTTATGAAAAGACTTGCTCTTCTTTTGTTGGTTGCAATAGGTGTGTTTTGTATTGAAATAAAGCCTTTTTGGTGAAGTGTATAAAGTAGGTTTCTTAGAGACCATTTGTTTATTAAATGCTCTAATTTCTCCTCTAAAATAACTATTTTAATGCCTTTTTCATCAAGAGATGCTTTTTGTCTTGAGTAAATAAGTATTGCTTTGATAATTTTTGCTTTTAGTGGCTTCTTAGCAATTCTCTTTGTGAACCTCTCTAAATCTATTCTTGCATTTGGTTTTTCTTTTTTTAAGTCAAGGTCTGCTTCAAGTTTTTTAATCTCTTGGTTGTTCTGGTTCATCTTCTGTCCACACCTTTTTTTTATCTTGTTCAACAAGATTATAAATAAGTCTTTCAACAACTCCAGAATAAGTTGGTTCTCCCTTGAGATTGCATTTGGATTTGAATTTTCTTACAAGTTGTTTGTCAATCATCACTCCTAAGAATTCTTTTTCACCACTCATTCATTAGAGTAGAAATTTAATCTTTTTAAATATTAATGTATTTAAAAATAAATGTTAGAAACTATATTTTAAAGAGTGGTATAAAAAATACTTACAAAAAATACCTTTAAAAAAATAACCACTAAATAGTAGTGACAGCAGGGCTTTGAAAAATTGGTGAAGTGAGGAAAGAGTGTGTGTTCTTTTAGTGTTTGTTTTAGAAAAAAACAAAAAGTATTTAAAAGCAAGAGTTTTAATAATTTGTATTGAATGTAATGACATCAGCTCCCTTATATGTGCATTCGTGCAATAAGGTGGTTAAAAGATTGATTTATATTCAAGATTACCTAACTTTATGTAGTTGAACCCATATTTTTTTTTAGTAATTTTATTGTAATGGAAACGACATACCCCTTAGTCTCA
>SMTZ1_10000753_pt1 | contig 31161 bp, 23 predicted proteins | sample DeeMarSWOR136_30_FD_25667 | JGI IMG/M metagenome (IMG submission 25667) | reverse complement strand
CAAGCCAAATTAACAAGCTAAAAGCTGAAACAAACATTCAAACCATAATTGCCGCTGAAGATGGCTTAAAATTGGGGATTAATGAATTATTAAAGTAATAGTAATAATATTTAAGATTTCACAAAATTGTATACAACTTATAAAAAATAAGTTTTAATAATTACTTATTAGTGACTTAACTTGTTATGGACATCATAACATAATTAATTTATAACCAGATGGTTTTTAAGTTCACAATCTATTAACATAATTAAGAAGGGAAATTTAAAAAGATAATTTGAGCTAACATTGGATTTCGCCCTCTATTAAACTCGGTTGAGTTTAATTCTCTCCCTGATTTTTTCATATTCGCTCAGATTTCTTCTCCCTTCCTTTTTACTTAATCTTTTACAATAATTTGAAAAAAATTTAGTGAAGATTAAAGAAGAGATAATGATAATAAATTAATTCAATTATGATTTTATCAAACATTGAAGAAATTAATCTAACATAACATAAAATCGACAAACAATGCACTGCTGAACATTATGAAATTCAATTTTATTGGAATTATTGGTGCGAATTCTTCTTATGACCATCACGTTTCCACATTTTTCACATAGCGTAAGGTCTTTTGGTTTTAATTTACGTGCGGTCATGATCCAAATCCCGAGTATTTAGTTAATATTTCCTATGTTTTGTCAATTTAAATCATACTTGAAGAATAATATTCCTAGAAACAACCCTTATTTATATATAAAAGATAATTTTTTTAATATTTAAATGATTGTTTAAGTAAAAAATTTGAAGAGAAAGATACATATAAAGTCTTATGATTAATTTTATTATCTTTTGAATTAATTTAGATTTATTAGGGAATGAGATATGAAAAATGCATAAAAATTTTTTACTTATTTGATTTTATCCTTTATGTTTTTTGTCTATTTCTCTAATAAAAATTAGAATTTTATTACTTACCAAGCAATTAAATGTATTTGACCGAGTGGTCTAATATCACTCAAAAATTTAAGTCTGAAGTTATAATCTGGCACTAAATCTTGAATATATTTTTTTGTCCCAAAAAATTCTTCTGGATTATGATATATTCCTATTAATAATACTGGTTTAAACTTTTTAATAGTTTCTTTTGCTCCTTTTAATACTTCTAATTCAAAACCTTCGACATGTATTTTAATTAACCCAACAGAAAGATCTTTTTTACTCACAAATTCATCAAGTGATATAATATCTATTTTTACATTTCCTTTTTCAGAAACATATGAAGAGGGACCTAAAGAATAAAGATTTTCAATACAACTCTTTTCCCCTAAACCTTTATTAATAGGAATTATCTTTTCTAAATTGTTTAATTTTATGTTTTCTAAAAGAAAGTTATAATTGTTCAAAAGAGGCTCAAATGAATAGACATTATTTGGATTATAATCTTTTATAAACATTAACGCTGAGTCTCCAATAAAAGCTCCACAATCAATGAAATCTTTATTATCCAAAAAGTTTATAGTATTCTGCGGTACATACTTTAATCCATATTTACTTTTAAAAATAGAATCTTCATAGATTTCCATGGGTAATTTGTAATTATTTTTAATCGATTCCATGATTTTTAGGTGTTCAAATATCTGATCCTCGTCACTAATAGAATTTTTTATTGTTTCTATTAATGTATGACTGTGGATAAATTTTAGATTCTTTATTAGAGTTTTAATTTCATTTTTACTTTCAGAATCTAATTTATTAATAAAAGCTTCAATCTCACTTGGATTCTCTTTAATATATTCAAAAAGTTTTAGCCCAACTTCATAATCCAATCTGATGGAGGTTAATAAAAAGGTTAATTGCTCTTTTTGAAAAGCTGTTAATTCTCTATTTTTAGTAAATTCACGAATAAATAACCTTTTTATCATTGATGGTTTCATAATTCAATTCAAAATAATTTTTGCATTTTTTTATGAAATTATGGACTTACCAAATAGTTTGAAGAATAAATACTATTTAAAATATGTGGCTTTTTTCCCTAATTAATTTTATTGGCTTTCAAATTTATCAAAATATAGTTACTCTAGCTAGGTTATATGAGAAATAAGGAAATATTGGCAATTCAAAATTGTAACTTTAGATCGAAAAAATTGGAAAATTATCTTGAGCAATACTCATGTCGCTCAATTAATTCTAATTGCATATCTTTAGTTAATTTTGTAAAATATGCATTATAGCCAGAAACTCTAACTAAAAGCCATCGATAATCTTCAGGAAATCTCATTGCCTCTCTCATCATTTCTGAGGTGACAACATTGAATTGCCACTGCATGCCGCCTAAATCGAAAAAGCTTTGAACATAACTAGTAAAATGATCCAGAGTTTGAGCATGTGAATCACCTGGGTGCGGCACAAGTTTTACATTAAAAGAAGCGTTATTCGCCATTTTCAAATGATCTAGTGCAGCAACACTCTGAATACTTGGAAGTAATATGTCATTTGTACCTGGAGCGGGTGTCAAACCGGGAGTTAACGATTTTCCTTTTTTTCTACCTGAAGGTAAAGCTCCTGTTAACATTCCGAAGCCGCAATGGTAGCTTATTGACCAATATCCTACAAGATACTTTCCTCCTCTGTAATTAGGAGTTGCACTATAAATATCATAACAGAAATCAATTAAATCTTGGGCAAGTTCCACAGCTCCATCTTCTCCAGAGCCAAATTTCGGTATTTGTTCTATCCTTTTTAGTAAAGCAGCATTACCATTATCAAAATTAGTATCAATTGCATCCATTAAGGTAGCAAAATCAATTTCCTTATTTTTGTAAATAAGTTCTTGAATAACCAGTAAGCTATCTACAACATCAGTAAGTGCTACAAGAGCAATTCCCGAAGTATTATAAATAGCTCCCCCCTGGATAAGGTCTTTTCCTTGTTCTAATGGTCCATTGTAAAATGCAGATAACAAGGGCGTTGGTTTTATATATTGATGCGCTATTCCCAAATTGTTGTTTATTTCAATTGATTTATCTGCTAGATATTTTAGTTGAGTTTTATATGCATTGTAAAAATCTTCAAAAGTAGGGAATACTGTTCTAACAATTCCCGTTTCTGGTCCAACTTTATCTCCTGATAAAGGAATAACTCCATTGTATAATGCCATTTCAAGGGGTGCCACCAAGTTAAGAAGCATGCAGTTTGTATGCCCATAATGCTTTCCTACTATTGTAGGCTCAACACAACCAGTAGCAGCCCAATCCCTTGCATCCTCTATTGTGAAATCTTCATGAACTAAAGCTTCAATCATTGTCTTATCATTATGAATGCTTGGTGAAGCTCCCATATTAACATTTACTTCGCATAGACGTCTTAAATATTCTTTTGAATTAATACCTGAATAATATCTAGCGTTCATATTAGGATCTTGGAAACCGAGCATTTCATTCGTTTTTAAAATTAGAAATGTCATATCATTTACTGCAGTATTGCCATCTCTATTAACCCCTCCAACAGTAACGGTGTCATCTGAAGAACTACCTCCAAAAAGCTTCCATCCTACATTAGGAATTAATGGATCATGATCATTGATTCGAAGAAATAGAGATCCTACTAATTCAATTGCTCTTCGTATAGTTTCTTCTTTTTCATGTTCACTTTTAGCCTTTGAAATATCACTCAAAAAGAAAGGCTGCAACATTTGGTCGAGTCTACCAATAGAGAGTGCAGAATTAGCATTTTCACAGTGAAGGCACACAAAACTTGTCCAAATTGATTGAACCGCTTCATATAACGTTTCTGCTGGCTTAGCGGGTACTTTTGCACAAATTCTTGAGATTTCTTTTAATTCTTCAATACATTTTGCTTGTTCAATGTCATTTACATCAAGATTATTTGCAATTCTTAAAGCTTCTTCGCTTAAATGCTTAGAATAATTTAAAGCACCCTCAATCGCGATTTGAACCGCTTCATAGAAAATCTTTTTCTTCGGGATATCTTCTTTTTTCTCCATTTCAGCAGCTTTATTTTTAATACTTTCTAAACCCTCATTAAGTATCATTGGAAAGCCAGGAACTGTATGTGATATAGCATTGTTTTTCATCATAAAGTAAAATACCCAACTTTCCTCTAATTGTTGGGAGATTGGATTGTTAAACTTCTTTCTAGCATATTCTCGTACATTTCTTTCCATCCAGTAGGGAAAGATTTCAAGACTCAATGTATCACCATCTTTCTGTGATAAATCATTAGGATTAAGTTCACGATTAGTAATAGTTCCCAATTCTGGCCATATTGCTGTACCAATTAGTTCAGGGTAAATGGGAACTCCAACTTCTTTTGAAGTCGTAGAACCAGCAATTAAATGTTTATCGTGTATTATTGGCTTTTTGTGAGTCATTATATAATTAACTGCTTTTGCTTGCCGCAATTCAGGATCAATTGGATTTCCTTCTTTATCAGTTTCATAACCATTTTTAATATGAAATTCCGTGAGTAATTTGGCTCTCTCAATACAAATTGCTGGTTTTAGAGCAAATCTCCTATTTTTTAATTCTTTTAGACGAGGAAAATCGTTTATCGAAAATTCTGCTAAAAAAGGATCCTCTAAAAATTCAACATTATCTATCTTACGATTCAAACTTTCACTTTTAAGCTTTCTAGCACGTTCTCCTTGATCCATATCCTTAATAGCATATATCAATCTATTCTCAGAACCTTTATAATCTGATTTTTGAGAGCTCAGAACAAGTGAAGTCATATAGGAGAATTTTGTAAGATAGGACATATTTCCTGTATAGCCCATTTCATTTGTTAACAAATAGTCAAGTGATTCCTCAGCGCTTTTGTTCCAAAGTTTAGCTAATGTCTCTTTATCTTTATAATGAATGGTTATATGAGGATTTTCAATTTTACCCTCGCCCACAGTCATTTTGCCATCTTTAAAAACTACATATAAATTAACCTTATTATCTCGAGTGGTAAATTGATATCTGGCATTAAAGATAAAACCAGTTTTCTCATTATATATTTCCCTTCGCATCTTTCTCCTTGTATCAAATATCATTGCAAGTAGATTTAAAGATTCTTTAAATTTTTCAATTGCTTCATCAATTTCGGATTCATTCATTTTATTAACCTCCATTTAAAAAACAAATTTTGTAATGCTTTCTACTTATTTATCAATTTTAAATAGTGTCTAAACAAAACGGATAATATTTAAAACATTCTTTTTATTGTTATATAAATATTGTTATTTAATAAAATAACTTGAAGCTCTTAACTAAAAGAGTTAATTTATAGGTTCACAGCAATATGGAATTAGATTGAGTTTTGCTATTATTAATTATATTAATATTAAAGCTCTTTACTTAAACAATGGAGACTCTGATAGTAGATATAAAGAGAAATGCTTTAGATGATGGTCCTGGAATAAGAACCCTTATTTTCTTTAAAGGCTGTCCATTATCTTGCATATGGTGCCAAAATCCTGAAGCTAAATCACCTTCTTTAGAAATTTCTTTTGATAAAGAAAAGTGTATGGAATGTAAAAGATGTTTAGAAGTTTGTAATCTAGATGCAATTAATTTTTCATATGAATATAGAATTGAACGTTTTTTATGCAATCTTTGCGGAGAATGTATTAATGTTTGTTCAAATAAAGCTCTAGAATTCGTCGGCATAAATTATTCTATTGAAGCCTTAGTTGATATAATATTAAAAGACAAAATTTTTTATGATAATTCTGGTGGAGGTGTTACATTTTCTGGTGGCGAACCGCTTTATCATATGGAATATCTTCATAAATTATTAAAAAATCTAAAGAAAAGAAAGATTCATGTGTGTATAGAAACTAGTGGCTATTATAATCGGCAGAAATTTGATGAAATAATTTTGCCCTATGTAGATTTGATCTATTTTGATTTAAAGATTTATAATCCAAAAGTACATGCGCAATATTGTAAAGTTTCAAATAAGCGAATATTTGAAAATTTTGAAGATTTGGTCAAAAAGGAGGCCGTAGAGCTTTTACCAAGAATTCCCCTTATTCCAGATATAACGGATACAAATGAGAATTTATCTAATCTATCGAATTATTTAACTTCGTTAAATATCAAAAAGATAGGATTATTACCTTATAACCCACTATGGTTACATAAAACAGAAAAACTAGGATTAAAACCTGATTATATTCATTCAGAATGGTTATCGATTGAAGAAAAGAAAAGAATTAAGAAATTTTTTATAAACTTTGAATTTAACGATTTTTAATAAAATCAAATTCTAAGAAAACCTCTTATTAATACAAATCTTTTATTACAAATTGTAAATCCAATTCATTTAAAGTTGTTTTTAATGGATATCCATTTTCAGGGTTCCAACCCATTTTTTCACTATAACCTTTTTGATCTGATTCATAATCTACTGTTTTACCTTTATTTGGTCCGACTTCAAAAGGAGGATTCCCTATAACTCTTCCAGGTAATTTATTTTTTGCAAGAATTATACCTTCTCTTATATTAAAGGCCTGACGTAATGTTTGAATTCTTAATCCTATTTTAATAACGTCATTTATTGATAGATCCCATCCAAGTACTGATTTAATACATTCTAGTAAAGGATATGTTTGAAACCAGTATGTGAAAGAACAAATTCCCAATGAGCAGATACTTTGATGTAGACCAGCACACATTTTCATAGCTTCATATCTCTTATCTCCCGGATTTCTATAACCTCGGGGTATAATAAACTCATTGACATATTTATTCCTTTTCATTACTCCTGTAATAAAATGATCTAAACTGGAAGCTGTATGGCGTCCTGGCGTTGGATCATAGGCATAAGTGCGAGCTAATGAATTCATAAATTTAGGATCATGCATCGGTATTACCTGTCCCATTGAATGTATTGCAAAATTTTCACTACCTTTTCCTATTTTTTCAGATGCTTTTTGAGGCCCATCTGCCAAAATATCTCCAATCCCTTCTCTTTCTATAATCTTTTTAACTAATTCGATTACTACCTCTGAATCCCCCCATTTTAAATCAAGACCATTAGTATCTTCATAATTTAATAGTCCTTCTTGGAAACATTCCAATGCAAAGGCAACTGTTCCTCCGACTGAAATAGTATCCAGTCCCGCTTGATTGCACAGATTATTTAAAATAAAAAGCGAAATAACATCATCGTTTAATAACATATGACCAAAAGCAGCACAAGTTTCATATTCAGGAATATGAGTTTCCACTAGATTAGCTTTAGGAACATTCATGATTGCTCCACATTTAACCGAACAAGAGAAACACCCATAATCCTTTATTTTATATTTATTTATTTCAGCAGCAGAAATTTTATTTAATTTTTCTATTGGAAAATGTTCTGTTGTATTTCCTCCCCAATTTTTTATTGGAGCATCCCCGGATATTCCACTAGAAACATTAAGAGTACTTAAACCCAGATTATTATAAAGATACATTGCCCCAGATTTATCATTTTTTACACCAGTATTGAATTCTTTAAGACATTTAATTAATTCATCATCATTTGCAACAGAAATTCTATGATTTCCCTTTAGTACTATTGCTTTAATTTTTTTAGCTCCCAGAACTGCTCCAAAACCTGATCTTGCCGCTGCTCTAAATTTATCACTAATAATACTTGACATTAAGGATAACTTTTCACCAGCAGGACCAATCCCAGCTATTCTAACATCTCCATGTATACTTCTTAGCTTATTTTCTGTTTCTGCAGTGTAAAAACCCCATAATTCAGAAGCATCTAATAATTCTTTCTTATCATTTACAATCGCAACATATTTAGGGCTCTCTGAAATACCCTTAATTAATATTCCATCATAACCACATTTCTTAATTTCTGCTCCAAAGTATCCACCGCAATTACTATCACCCCATGTACCAGTTAAAGGAGACTTTCCTGCAACCATATATCTACCCGTTAATGGTGCAATCGTACCAGTTAATAAACCTGGAAAAAAGCCTATAATGGCTTCTTTGCCTAAGGGATCTGCCTTAGCAGGCATGTTATCATAAATTAATTTACACGCTAGACCATAACCTCCAAAATATTTGCGATAAAGATCTTCAGCAATTTCTTTTTCTTCGAACTTATCTTGTGAAAGATCAATCCATAATATTTTTCCAAAATATCCATTTGACATAAATAATATACCTGTAATTTATGAATATGAATACTGAAAGAATAAATACTTATTAAATGTTAAGGATATCCTAATTAAATTTGAAAATGTTTAAGATCTCAAATATAAATTAAAATATTGTTTCTAATTTTGAGATTTATTGATTTTAAATGTAAAAAGCGTAATAAAGAAAAGAGATTTTTATCTTATTTTTTGTTTAAAGAAATTTAATTAATAATTTTGTATATAATAAAAGCATCTATTTGTGGTAAAAAACTTAATAATGTCTGTTATTATATTACATACTGTGTGATAAAAGAGAAAGGTTTAAATATTATTTTTTTCTTTTTGGATTCAAAAACTGAATTGTGTATAAAAAAGAAAAAGTTGAATTATTAAAAAGAAGGAGATGAATAAATCTTTATGGTGGAAATAACTACTGAAGTGCCTAAACGCAAAAAAAGAGAGCTAACACAAAAGGAAATGGATGATTTCCTCTGTTTCTGCGAGGAATTTCTCTGGATTGATTGGTTTGATAAGTTAGTTATCAAAGAGAGTGGAAATCCCGAAAATTGAATTACATAATTCATTAAAGAGATATCTTGATTACTTATAGATATTTAATTTTTCCTTATTGGGAGTTGGACGTAGAAAACGGTACCATCTTGTTTTGAGGATTGAAAATCTACTTTTCCACCAAGATATCGTTCTATAAGCAATTTAACACTATAAGTGCCATATATGGATTTGAATTGAGAATTTCTTTAAAATAAGTTTAAAAAATTCATTCACTTCCTTTCTAATTTCCTCAAGATTCTTGCGTTTTGCAGGAGCAAAATAGGTATCTGGTTCTTTTTTTATAAAATTTAGAGATATAATCGAGTTGAATATTACTATTTATATTGTTAGTATTAAAAAATAATATTAATTTAAAATATTAGTTTTGTTATTGTTTTAAATAACAATTCTAGTTACATCATTAACTAAGCAATGATTAAGGTTTATTATTTAAGAGATATTTTTTTCTTCTAGACTACTATTTTGTTATGGTGTCGAAGATTTCATCCAATCGAGGTGTCTTACGCCTAAGCGTAATACAACGCTCTTCTTCACACCCTCGAAGCATAGCTATTAACTCATTTAAATGGATAGTAGGAATGTCCAACTTTTGTTTATACCACTTTCTCATTTTTTCACGATATTCAGGTTTACTCAATGTATACAAACACGTAGGACACGGAGTTACGAGAAAATCGGCACCAACAGTTTCTGCACTTTTTAACTTATTGAAAGTTATTTTAAGCGCTTCTCGAGGGTTTATCAAAAGTTGGGACGCACCCCACCCACAACAACTTTCTCGTTCTTGATAATCTATAGGTGTTCCTCCAAATAATGTGATTAATTCCTCCAATTTTGTCTTATCTTTAATATATGTTTCAATATTTTTCTTATCTCGTGATAAATTTAAATAATGGCATCCATAATGTATAGCCACTTTTAAATTTTTTAAATCAAATTTTAAAGAATTAATTAGGTCATTTTTAATTAAATATAGAAAATCTAAATCATGCAAAAATCGAATTGAAGGATTCTCCAAAATATTATATTTACCTGGATAATTTTTACCTATTTCCTTTCCTTTTAATTGGTTTAAAAGTTGCTCCGTTTTTTTTCTTACTTCTGAATTATTTAGAAATTCACGTCCTCTTAAGAGGCTATTATAACATCCATTACAACTAAAAAGAACGATATCTGCTAAGCGATTCATCTCATTTATATTTCTCTCATTTATTGCGGCAAATTGTGCTCTTGTTATCAAATTCCTCTGGAAAAATGTACCAGAACAACAGGACTGATTTATACATAGAGTTGCATTTAATTCAAGCTCTTCTAAAAGATCTTGAAGTCCCCATCGAACTCCTGGGAAATATCGTTCAAGACATGCTTTAAATAAGCATAATCTTTTTCCTCTAAAAAATTCTAAAGCGTTTTCTGGAAAGTTACTTTCTATTTCATCTATATTTAAAGTTAAATTAACAGAATCCATTAGTTTAAGATTTAATTATTATTTTTTTCTTTTTATTCCTCTATTTTTATTTTTACTTGCTTTAAATACATATTTGATTCGAGCAAAATTACATATTTGATTTAATTCTTCAATGCGTTCTGGAGGGATACCACCATCTAGGGGATTTTCTAACACAGTACCATTAGTTAAAAATCTTTCAGACATTTCTACATATTTTCTTAAGTCATTGTACCGAGGACCAAATCCTTTTTTGAAACTTTCATTTCTTAGATTGATGATTAACAAAGGTATGTTAATATTATCTTTTGGACAAACTCTTCGACAACGCTCACAAAGGTAACAATACCAAATATCAGAATCCTTTAATACACTTTTATCGCCCCTTAAGACTTTTCCGATAACTTTTCTTATGTTGAAATTAGAAACTTTTGAAGCAGGACAATCTCCTACACACCTTCCACAAGAGATGCACTGGATTATATTTCTGTTTTCTTCTACATCATTTACAAGTTCATTATAAAAATCCCAATTCCAATCAGAATCTGTGTATTCAACCATAATTTCATTTTTCTGACGCTTATTATTATTTAACTTCTTTTTCATTTGAGAATCATTATTCATTGTAAAAAAAAGATTGCATTTATAAAAATAATATTATTAGGGAAAATCATTAGTTTTGAAAATTATTAGATCTTCTAATTGAATTTATTAAAGCGGAATAACATTATAATTAAAGAAAAAGAGATTTAGTAAATAAAATTACTAAAAAAATTCCAAAAATAAAAGTTTCAATTAAGCTGATGGTTCAATTTAAAAACGATAGAATCTATCTGAAGATTGTGTACTATGGTATGGCAGGATCTGGAAAAACAACTATACTGGAAACTCTCTACCACTTAACAAAGGATGGTAAAAGGGAAATTATACCTGTGAGTGATTTACTAAAAATAGATAGAACAAGTGGCGCTACACTTTATTTTGATCGAGGGCTATTCAAATCAACGAAAACAAAGAAGATATATTATAGATTATACACAGTTGCAGGCCAAAAATCTTTTTCTCCACTCCGAATAAAAGTCTTTAATGACCTTGATGCAGAAACTGATGCTGTTATTTTTGTTGTTGATTCTCAAATAAAATTTTTTGAAGATAATATTGAATTCTTATTAGAGCTAAAAAAGATAACTAATAACAGACTTATTAAAGAAATTCCTTTTATAATCATGTTAAATAAGCAAGATCTTAAAGAGGTAATTGATGATAATAATTTTATCCAGATTTTAAAACAAGAAAATCTATGGTATGATCCTAAACATGAGTTATATATATGGAATCCTTTATTATATAAAACTTGTGCTTTATTTCATCAACAAAGAGATATTTACCGTAGTTTTTATGAGACTGCTCGAAGAACTGGACTATATCACATATATGGGAATGGAAAAGCTCCAATTAAAAAAACCTTTAAAATAATTCGATCTTAACTACTTGAGTTAAGGATTTTATTTTAAAAACTAGGAAATAAATATATCTCTTTCATCCATTTTGGGAGGAGAAATCCAGTACTATCTTTCACTATTAGGGATAATTAATGGAATCTCTTACTTATTAGAGTAAGAATGTTAAATTTGTTCAAACAAAAAAATTTCATCGTATCCCAATTTCGAATTTATGGTTTATTGAAAATATTTATAAATTTTTAAAAAGCAATATTAGATAATAAAGATAGTTTTAATACAACTTGAATATTTAAAAGGTGATTTTTTATCGCACTTTCTTATGTAGGTTGGTTGAATGGAATAACCGCTTCAGGTGTTTTAATCTTTTCTATATTTTTCGGATTATTTGCTATATATAAATCAAGAAAAGCACATTTAAATCTGCTTTTATATTTAGGATTAGTTTATTTTTTCGCGGGTCTTATTTTTACTGGAGATTTTTTAGACTTTTTGGTAGTTCTTTTAACTGGTACAAATATAGAGAACTTTGAAATAATAGGTCTTATAAATTGGATGTGGTTTCCTGGAGTTGTTATATTTGCAATGTATTTCGGCGCTGAACTTATTATACCAAAGCAAAAATGGTACATTTTTTTAATTTACTTAGTTTTGGGAATTATTTTTGAATTATTTCTATTTTTGGATCTACAAGGTTCTGTTACATACGATATTCCCTCCCCTTTAGGTGAAGATCTAATTAATGATAATCTTGTGTTTGACTCAATAGCTGGGATATTAGTTTTATTTTTTTTATTATCTCTATTAATATTTGTCGGAATAGGCTTTTTAAGAAAAGCTATTCAGTCTACTGGAGTAATTAGAAGAAAATTTTTATTATTATCCTTAGGAGGTTTTATATATATTATCGGTGGTATATTAGATGGTTTATTTTCTCCAGGTATTGCTTTAATATTTATTAGATCTGGAATGGTTGCTAGCGGTTTTCTATTTTATTTTGGAGTTAGAACATAAAGTATATAAATTCTTTTAAAAAAATTTCTTTTGAATATTAATGTAATGTTGAGTAATTACAGAAACAGTTTTAGATCCAAACAATTCAAATCAAATAATTTCATAACTATACTGTTCTTCTAATGGTTCTGCTAATAGTTTTAGATGGGTAATATATTCGTTAAAAGAGATATCTTGCTCACTATACCTTTCTATTAATCTCTTTATAATATATGAGGGAGTAAATTTAATAAATCGAACATCTGAGAAAGAATAGACGAATCCTTTAGTTTCATAAATGAAATTTTTGTCTAAAAGTTCATTAAAAAGTTCTTCTCTATTATTTAATATAATCAAACAATCATTTACGGACAAACGGCTTTCTCTTATTGTTTTTAATAAATTAAATACGTCTTTATCTAATAGAACTGTCTGAATAATTGTTTTACTTTCAAAATCAGCTATTATTTTACCATCAATATATAATTTCTTCAATGCTTCATTATATCTTTTCAAAAGATTCTCTTCAATCTCTTCATATTGAAAATTTTTTGGAGGAATTCTAGTACAAGAAAGATCTTTTACTAAAAAATAACATTCTTTGCTTCCTGGGATATTCTTTTTAACAATTAATCCTTCTTTTATAAAGGAAATTAGAAGTAAATCAATATTTATTGTAGAGAAACCATATTTATCCCTTAGAGTGGAGGTTAAATTTGATTTTGAAATTACTCCATTTCTTAAAATAGTTAAAATTGTAAATTTTATCTTATCTTTGAAAAAACTAATTAAATTTTCCTCTTCATCTAGTTTGGAATAATTTTTTATTGTATTAAATGCTTCAGAAATAGCACGAGTAATTTTGTTTGTATTAATTAATTCCACCAAATTCTTGCTTATAAGAGCTAATATGTCTGGAGAATTTTTGAACAAATCATCAAGCATTTCTAGTTCGTTAATAACCAAGATAAAGAAGTAGATTTCTCCTTCTAATTCTTGAATTATAGAGAGATAATTCTTTTTATCATCCTCAGAATTGAATTTAATCATTGAAATTTCTTTATTTAGCTCATGTTTTGCCCAAATTTTTAAGAATAGATCCTTTGAAGGAATTATTTTCTCTGGTGGGTATTGAATAACTAGTTCTGGACCCGTTGACATTGACCAATGAATTAAAATTATTCTCTCCATAATTAGATGGTACTTATTATATCTAATAAAGACAAAGTAATACTATATAAAGAAGTTTTTTAGATCACATATAAGTGTTTACTTTAAATTTTTCTTCAATTAACTATTTTTCTCTGGCTAATTAGAACCTATGACTACTAAAAACAAGATTTAACTAGTGATATTAATATTAAAATTAAGTAAATTTGAGAAAAATTATTGAAAATAATTTAAAAAAAAGCAGGAAATGATTTTTCTAGCTTATGCAGAGTAATAGCTAATAAATTGAGCAGATCTTGATTTGAATTTGATTTGATGTTCGCAACGACATTATCCAGAATAATTGCTCCCATAGTAAGATCTTCTTTAGATACTTTTTCTTTCTTATGTCTAAATAAGTATTCAAATTCTTGTTCTAACCATTCTAAATCCCTCTTTAACGTTTCCTCTAAAATTTTATCGTAATCTCCGCTCACATTCATCATTTTTCTGATCACAATCCTATAATTAAATATATATAATACCTTCAAAAATCAAATAGTCTTCAGATATAAATAAGTTCCTATACCCTAGAATTTATATAATATTGAAACGAACAAAAAAAATTATTGATTAAAAGAATGTATTCAAATAATATAGTAATATTCAGTTGATATTTACAAATCAAATAACCTTATCTTAAAAGTAAGAAATGAAAAAGATTTAAACAAAAAATTTTTTTAATTATTTACATCTTTAAAATAATATCGTGTGAAGATCTTTGAAAGCTGGTAAATTGATTGAACATTATGGGTACTAATTGCTTCATCGAGATCCTTGAAAAATTTTGTTAAATTTAGCTTACTATTTTCCTTTTTTTCAAAATCTTTTACAATTTTATCTTCCTCATTCATAAAATAAAGTCATTCAAAAAATATTAAAAAAAGAAATAGTATCTCCATAATACTTATAGATTAGACTTTTATTATTTATGATTTATTGCTTCTTCTTTTCATAATATTTTGATACAAAATAATAAGCTAAAAACATTAGGGCTAGAACAGCCAAAATTATGAGTAATACAATGTTGAATACCATAGCTTGTTCTTCAATTAATTCTACATCTGAAGTATTGATAGGAGGATTAAATCCTAAAAGAAATCCCCAAGTAGAATAGAAAAAAGCTCGAAAAATCGATCCAATTAACGTTCCAATTGTATATTTTTTTATATCTATGTCTACTAAGCCAGATGCGTATGATATAACATCAAAAGAGATGAACGGAATAAATCTTGAAATAACTATTGCTTTAATGCCATACTTATGAATTAAATCATCTGCCATGTCAATGGCACGTTCTCCAACAAACTTTTCGGCCAAGGGTCTTCCTCCTCTTCTGCTTACATAAAAACATAATAATCCTGCCGCCATTGAACCTATTATGCCCATGATTCCACCTAAAAACCAACCCCAAATCATTCCTGTTGCCAGTAGTACTACTTCTGAGGGTATTGGAACCAATAAACCTTGAATTGCCATTATTCCAATAAAAAGAAAAATACCAATAAAGCCTAACTCGTAAATTGGATTTACAAACCACACTGCTATAAGCCTATAAATAAAAGTATTATCGATAAAGTAGTTATAATAGAGTAAAACTAATGAAATTATAACCAAAAAAATAAAGATTACAATATATAGAATGGTCTTTTTATCATAATGGGAAAAATCAAAAATTCTTTTCAAATACTTTTTTAATTTTTTTTTAAACGGTAGTTGTTCTTCCAGATCCTTTTCTGTTTGATTTACTCCCATTCTTCTCAAATCTTGAGTAAATATTAAGTAATATTAGTAATTTAAATTTGTATAAAAACTATTTTTTTCACTCATTTCAAGAAAATAATCGTCTATGATAATGAGGCCATATGTTTTTGGGCATCGAGGTGCTTCTGGTTATGAAGTTGAGAATACAATATTAGCTTTTGAAAAAGCAGTAAGTTTTGGTGCGGGAATCGAATCAGATATCAGAATGACAAGAGATAATAAATTAATTTGTTTTCACGATCCCCAATTTAAGGTAAGGAAAAAAAAATATCACGTAAATAAACTAGCCTATGAAGAGATTAAATTAGTAATATTTGAGAATGGGAGGGAAATCCCTTTATTAGAGGATGTTTTCCAAATATTTAGTAATTGTTCAGAAAATTTACGATATAGTCTTGATATAGCAAATTTACAAGTAGGTTTAGAAGTTATTGGTCTTGCTAAAAAATTTTCAATACTAAAAAGAATAGAAATTACAGATAGACGATTAAGTGTTCTTTTGAAATTAAGGAATGAAAATAACCAAATTAGGCTTATCTACACATTAGCAGAAATCATAAAAACACTTACTAATGAATATTCTTCTATAAATAAATTGAAAAATATAGATGCACTTGCGATAAACATAAGATACGGAAGAAAGATTGAAGATCTCTTTAAAGAAATAATAGATCATGGATTTAAATGTTATATTTGGGGTGTCAATTTTAAAACTAGCATGAAGGAAGTATTAGAATTAGAACATAAAGATGAAACTGTAAGTGCAATCTACACAGATTATCCAGACATACTTCTTGATATGATTTCCGAACATTTTAAATAAAACAGTAAATATTTTATACTATTATTATATCTTGGAAAATTAAAAGGCATGAGGATGTTTGGAAAACTAAAACAATCTAAAATTACACAATTACTACTAATTATATTAATAGCATGGATTATACTCGCTATAATTTTTGGTTTTACTGATCTTGAGATCTCAAAAGCAGTTGTGGATGAGACTTCTTCTTGGGGTCATTTCGGACGAGTTTATGGTGAAGCACCTGGATATGGAGTGATAGCAGTAGCAATAGCAACACTTATAGGCAGTTATAATCAAGATATTAAAAAACAAAAAATTCCAGCTTATATTATTATAATCATTGGGTTTTTACTCTTAGTGTTTGGAATAATTTTTTCTTCTGAAGATCTTGTACTTGATGGAGGTGCAATAGTAATTTGTTTAGTAATATTTATTATTGCAACATTTAATAAAGATTGGACAAACTATAGAAATCTCTCAGCCATAATCACTATCTTAGCCATAATAAATCCATTATTATTTGTCCAAATTACTAAAGTATTATGTGGAAGAGTTCGGTTTGAAGATTTAGCACCTGGATTTACTGATTATACTCCTTGGTTTTTACCTCCAGGACCGTCATCAGATGGTAGATCATTTCCTAGTGGGCATACAGCTATGGGATGGATGGTTCTGCCACTTTTGATTACTGTTAAAAATAAAAAATGGACTAACCCTTACAAGATCATAGTTTTTATTCTTGTTTTGGGGTGGGGCATATTTGTTGGGCTATCTCGTATAATTCTTGGTGCTCATTATGCTTCAGATGTCCTTTTTTCTACTGGAGCTGCAGCTATAATAACGGTATATTTTTATAAGAAAATTTATTTAAATCGATCTTAAATAATTCAATCAGTTTTTAATTATGAGAGAAATATTTAAAGATATATACCATCTGGGAGATTCAGGATGTTCAGTTTTTTTAGTTAATACACATAGTGATGATGGACTTGTTTTAATCGATTGTGGAATGAGTCTTAATATGATAAAGAAAATTAGTAAAATGGGCTTAAATCCTATGGAGATTAAACATTGCATAATAACTCACTTTCATATTGATCATATTGCTGCCTGTTATGACCTACACCTATATAATAAAAAAGTAAAATTTTATGCGAATGAATTAGATTCAGATGCTATAGAAGAAAAAGGGCATAACAAAGAAACAGCTGCTATGTGGTATGGAACAGAATACAAGCCCATTAAGCTTGAAAGGAGACTCAAGGGAGATGTAATTCTAAAATTTGGAAATTATGAATTCAATTGTTTATTTACTCCAGGACACACACCAGGTTCAATATCTATTTTATTAGTAATAGATAACACTAAAATTCTCTTTGGTCAAGATCTCCATGGGCCAATAATCCCGGGTATTAGTAATTTTGATGACTATCAAACTTCTCTACGAAGGCTTTTGGAGATAAAAGCTGATATATTGTGCGAGGGTCATTTTGGAGTATATCAGCCAGCTAACAAAGTTGAGCAATACATTAGAAAATATATTGAATAAGATATTAAAGATTAAAATAGTTCCAAGAGATCAAGATTTGTAGCATTTTCTTCAGCCTCTATTGCCTTAAGATACTCTCCTTTAGCTCTATATATATCAGCTAAATCTTTCCAAACATTTCTATTGTTTGGATTGAATTTTAAAGAATGTAAATATGTTTCTATTGCTTTATCATATTTACCTAGTTTCTTATAATTAAATCCTAGAGAAGTCCATAATAAAGCGGATTTAGGTTTGATTTCGATTGAATTTAATAAAATTTCAATAGCTTTATTATAGTTTCCTTTTTGATGATAAATATCACTAAGATAACACATAGCAAATGTATCTAATGGATCTATATTCAAATAATTCTTTAAAGCTTGTTCCGCTTGATCAAAGTCTTTAATCTCGCTAAAAGCAATACCAAGATTTAACCAGGCTGTCTTATTCTTTGGAAATATATCTAAAGTTTCTTTACATTCCTTGATTGCTTTTTCAAATTCTCTATTAATTAAAGAAAATTGACCGCAATTATACCACGCAAAAGAAAACAAGTTCTTTTCAGATATTTCATTATCCTCAAGGTTGATAAATTCTAAATTTTTTAATTTAGAGATTGATTTTGGGAGAGATTTGATCTTATTAAAACTTAAATCTAAGTACTTTAAAAACTCTAAATCACCTATACAATTTGGAATTTTTTCAATTGAACAATTGAATAAATCTAACTCTTGTAGATAGGTGAGAGAGCATATTTTATCAGGAAAAATACCAATTTTAGAATTCTCAGCATTAATATATAATCCAACGATATTACCTGACTCATTTAGCCTATAATAGGAAAAAACTCCCCATTTATCAGTTTTATTTGTATTTTTTAATTGTTCTAATCTAGATCCTGTTAAGAATTCTATTAAACTTACCACAAATGCTTCAGAAGATACAACACCTTCTTTAATATAATATTTGGAATTATTTGCTATTGCTAACTTCTCTAGCCAATTTGGAATATAAGTTAAGCAATTTCCACTTAAATTAATGAATTGTAATTTTGACAAATTTTTAATTGGATCTGGTAATCTATTCAATCCCAAATTAGCCAAATTTAAATATTGTAATTCAGATAAATTTCCAATTGATTGAGGGATACTATTTAATTCTAGATTACTGAGATTTAAAGCTATGACATGTCCATCTTTGAGTAGATACCTGTAATAAGGATCTGACTTAAATTTTTCAATATTATTACAGAGAAATTTCTTGAAATACCCTACTTCAAAATCAATTGCTTCACTACCTTCTATTTGAGTTTCTTCTAAATCTAAAAAGAATTCTGCTTCTTCTGAGACAATCTGATATATTTCTGCATATTTCTTAATGATATTATTAATAAACTTATTCGATGTGTTAGTTTTTTGGTATCTTAAGGCATCTCTTAGAAGAGTTATAAAAATAGCGGAATTTTCATTTTTTATTTGTTCTTGAATAAGGGATTGATAATTTTTATAATAATTAGTAATAAACTCTTTTGCAATAATCAATCTAATACTAGAATCCTTATGAGAGTTCAAAATTTTTCTATAAATATTAAGTGTTTCCCGTCTTTCTTCAACTAATCTCTTTAGAATTTCCTTACACTCAGTTTTCGTATTATCATCTTGTATTTCTTTTAAAATTGTTACTAATAATATGATTCCATCTCTTAACTTGGTTTTACTATTAGTAATATCCTTATAAATACTATTAGGATTCTTTTTTTTACTCATTTCAAATTCTTTTCAACATGTAATTAACAGAATATTAATACATACATTTAGTCCTTGTTATATATTTTTTTTTAAACTCTTAAAAGACAAACTAAGAATTTGTTAGATCAAAAAGAATAATATAAAAAATCCATCAAGAATTATAATTAAAATATAAAGACTATGGATAGGTATTTTATGGAGAAAACTGAAAGAGAAGAAATACTATCAAAATTTAGCCATATATTTGAAGATGAGAAAAAATTTTATAATAATAAAAAAGATATAAGTTCGAGAAGTAAATTTGATTTGGAAAGTGAAAGTTTTTTTAAATTAGCTAATTTAAAATTCAAAGAATTATTAGGATATGTTAAAGGAAAGAAGATTCTAGATGTTGGTTGTGGAAGGGGTTCTCTATCCTTTTATTTGGCTGAAAAAGGTGCAAATGTAATAGGTATTGATCTTTCAAAGAACTTCATTGATATTTGTGAACAAGTAGCAACAGAACTGAAATTAGATATAGAATTCAAGGTTATGAATGCTCAGATTCCAGAATTTGACGATAATACATTTGATATCATTACAGGATCACGAGTCATCCATCATTTACCTGATATAGAAACATTTTTGACCGCGTCCAAGCGATTACTGAAGAAAAAAGGTTATATTGTTTTTATTGAGCCATTAAAGAAAAATATAATTGTGGAGTTGAATCGAAAATATTTTGCACCTAAAGAACGTACTAAGTATGAACATCCTTTATATATGTCAGATGTAATGAAAGGAATGAAAGTTTTTGGTAATATTACACACAGTGAATTTTTCCTTTTATCTCCCGTTGCCCGAGTTTTTCAAAAATTTATAAGAAATCCTAATATATTTATAATTCTATATAAATTTCTTAATTTTATCGAAAAACCTTTGTATAAAATCAATTTCTTAAAACAGTATTGTTGGCAAACAGTTTTCAAATGCGTGCGGTTAAATTAATGTTTTAAAATATAAAGTTCTAATATTTTCTTATGATTCTTCTTTCTCCTCTTTACCTGTTATTTCTTGTATGTCTAATCTAAGTATTCCTGGTTTTACAAATACATTTTCTTTATTTAGATGTTTATTTTTAATATAATTCGGATCGTTCTCAAGGTGATTTACTAACACCTCGAAAGCATGTTTCTTTTCCTCTAAGCCTTCTATTATTGTCATCTTTCCTCTAAATACTACAGAACGAAATACTTGACCACAGCCGTCTTTATAACCATTATCTTCAATAATTGTTCCACAGACGTGAGGATTTTCTTTAATAAAATCCATTTTTAATCCCTCTTGAGCACAATGAAAATATAATGCCTTTTTTTTAGTATCATATCCATAACTTAGAGTTACAATATAAGGTTCATTTTGTCTTGCCATTGAAATTATAGCATACTTCCCACTCTTTAAAATTTTAATAATCTCTTCCTTATTCGTTATTTCTTTCTCTTTTCTTCTCAAATGATATTTAATTATCTCTGAATCACCTATCGTTATTATAATCCCTGATTTCTTCACTTCTCTAAATTTTAATTTATATATCCATAATTTTAACTTTTATTTAATATTTTGAAAAAGTAGAGTGATATTAGAAGATTATCATACCCACAATAAAGGATGTCATCACGCATTTGGCACGATTGAGGATTACATTAGAAAAGCAATTGAATTAAATCTAACCACGATAGGTATAAGTGACCATTTCCCTTTTGAATATCTAAAAAATATAAGCCGAATCCCCTATAAAGAATATGCATTTAAGTTGGAAGAGATTGATGGCTACATTTCTACTTCAGAAATGTTGAGAGGAAAATATAAAGATAAAGTAAATGTCAGGATAGCTTTTGAAATTGATTTTTTTAAAAATCAGGTAAATGCTTTAAATTTTCACCTAGAAAAAGTAAAGAATCACTTAGATTATATATTAGGCTCAATTCATATCCTAAATTTTCACGACGGAAGAGGTGCTTGGGATTTTGATGATGATAGATTTAGGAATGATTATAGATATTATGGACCTGATAGAGTGTATATGTTTTATTATAAGAACCTTCAAAGAATGCTCAAGACAAAAAAATATGATTTTGATATTGTAGGTCATTTCGATCTCCCAAAGAAATTTAATGATTTACCAGAAAATAAGGAATTAGTAATGAATGAAGTTATGAAGTCATTAGAATTAGCAAAAAAAAGAGACGTTGTAATTGAAATAAATTCAAGTGGATTAAGAAGAGATGTTAAAGAACAATATCCAAGTGAGGAAATTATAAAAGAAATGTATAATTTGGACATTCCTATTATATTAGGATCAGATGCTCATCATCCAGATGAAATAGCATACGAATTTAATAGGATTCTTAAAATGACTACCAAAATAGGTTATACACAATTAGCACATTTTCATAATAGAAAGAGATCTTTTATTGATATATAACCAAGATGAATAATGATGGTAGAAAAGAGAGATAAATGCGAAATATGTGGTAAGCAATTAGTATATGCTATTAATAGTGAGGATTATAAAGAATTAATTTGTGAATTCTGTGGAAAAGTTTTTAATACAAATACTTTTTGCGAACAAGGACATTATATATGCGATCTTTGTCATTCTAAGGACTCCATTGGAATTATTGAAAAAGTGTGTGAAACAACAGACATTAGAGATCCTTTTAAACTTGCTGAAAAAATTATGCGGTATCCAAAGTTCAAGATATATGGCCCAGAACATCATGTGTTAACACCTGCAGTAATACTTACAGTTTTAAAAAATAATAATATTAAAAAACCAGATGGGACTGAGATATCTCAATTTGATATAAAGGAATCAATAAGAAGGGCATCCAAGATCCCGGGAGGATGGTGTGGATTTTATGGTTCCTGTGGTGCAGGAATGGGATCTGGAGTTGCAATTAGTATTTTCACAGGAGCAACACCTTCCACGAACAAACAACGATCTATGGCAAATGAAATAACATCAAGATCATTAGCTAAAATTGCAGATAATTTAGAACACTGCTGTAAAAGATCAGTTAAATTATCTATTTGTGAAACATTACAATATTTAAAAGAAAAGTATAATATCAAGTTGGAATATTCTCCAAGCCATTGTTCTTTTTCCAAATTAAATAATAAGTGTGAACAAGAAAAGTGTATATTTTTCTGAGAATTTATAGAGCTATATTTAAACTTTTCTACTAGCAATCCAACTTTCGGTTACAAGAGAATTCAAAAGCTTAAGATGGTCTGAATCCTTTGTATAGAGTACCAGATGATTATTATCGGAAGTTCCTCTTCCAGCTAGAAATAATTCTTCCCCATCTCTTGATAGGACAAATCTATCGCCCCGCTCATAGTTTCTGATCTGAATATTATCCAAAGCCTCAAATTCATCCATTAGTTCTGCATGCTCATCATTAGCAGGATTTATTGAACACGCAATTTTCATATTAACAGAAGATCTAACTTCATATAAATAGAGCTCTTGTAAATCATCTATACTAGGAACAACTATCATTACATTAGAGATAGAATTTTCTAAAATCTCTCTCATTTTATTTAGAATTTCTTTTTTAGTGATTTCAATGTTCGTGAAATCGATTATCATTGATTTATTTGGACTTTCTTGATTATTTAGTAATTTTTCATTTTCTAATTTCAGGCGTTCTAGTTCCTCATCAGCTTTGGCTAATTCCCCATTAAGTATATCAAGTTCTTTTTGAAGTCGTTTAACTTTTTCATCTTTTTCTTTTAAAGCAGCTGGTTCAATGGCAGATGATGTTATTTTCTTAATCTGCTCCTCCTTTAATTCTATTGTTTTTTCAAGAGTTTTTGCTTTTTCATCTTTAATCTTCAATGAATTCTCAAGAGTTTTAATTTGATCATCTTTCAACTTTAGACTATTTTCAAGTGTTTTAACTTGCTCATCCTTTAATTTAATAAGATTATCCTTAGTTTCGAGCTGTTTCTTAAATTCATATGGATATTCCAAATCAAAATCACTTTACTTTTTTTATATATTTTTTTACTATATTTTTACTATAATGATTCCAATTTAAAAATTTAGTCTTTCTAATTCTTATTTTCAGTAGCGTATAAGTGTTTAATGTATAGTATTTAAAAATTTATTACTAAATTATTAGAATAGCTTTTTATTTTCTGATATACATATATTAATTCATGGAGAGGCAAGATAAAATTATTGAAGAATTAGAATCAGAAATCTCCGAAATTCTTAAAAAGGAAATTGAATCTGGCTCAGCAATAATTGGTATCAATGTTGGAACACCAGAAGGGACTAAAGTCGCAAGTTTGTTCAAGAAGCCTGTCAAAATGACGATGAATGAAGTGACAGCTGCAAATAGCAGTCTTGTTTTTCTGTCTTCAAAGATGTTAAAGGATTCTCTAAAACAAGAAGTGCAATACAATTTGATTACGGGTCGAGATAAAATTATTCTTTCAATACTAACTGAAAATATTACAATGATCACATATTTAAATCGTGAACTTGCTGAACTCGAAGGGTTAGATTCATATATAAGCAAATTACAAAGATTGAGCCTACAAATTTCGGCAATTATAGAAACTTCAGATATACTTAAAGAAGAGATATTTAAAGGTCTTAAAAGAGCTATTCCAAATACTCTTGTATTAGCAATCATCACTAAGGATGGATTACCAATCAAAATTCAATCTGATATGGCTGAGCCCATTCTATCTGCCTTGATTGCTGCTTTATATAATCTAGGAGGAGTTTTATTAGAAACTAAAATGGAATACTCAATAATAGGAGGTCCAGAGGGCTCTGTAATTATCCATGATTTAGATGAGAATAGAGTCTTGGCAATAGCTGTACCCGAATCCGACGGGAGAAAGTTGGGTCAATATATAGCTAAAATAAAGGCTATTCTCCAATAATTTTTTTATTTTCTCTAAATTTCTTTAGTTTTAACTATATTCCATATACTCCTAACATTCCATGAAGAAATTAGACATAAAATAAAGAAAATTATTTTAATTATTCTTTTAATTTTGCTTGTTTCTTTAAATCAAAATATGTTTCCTCAAGGATATTTAGATAACCAATAAGTACTTCATTAGATTTAGTTTTTTGTTCATATGATTTTTTAATAATTTTTAGAATATATTTTGGAAATATAAGATCGATATAAAAATCAGATAGAAGTGCAAAGTATTCAATGTTGTTTTGATCTTTAAATGTTTTTACCAATTGATTATCCCAGAGTAATTTTAATCCACCATAAATATCGTCCACACCTTTTTTGCGTAATTTTTCAAGGTCTTGTGTGGTAACAATGGCAGTTCTTAATAATCGTAATATTTCATACACTTGGGGGTTAAAGAGAATCTCAGCAATTTTAAGATTATCATCTTCGGTTGGATGATAGTTTTGGAAAAATTTCTTAACTTCAGATTGATATGTTTTGACAAATTGCGTTGGTAAACCATGTTCTACAGGATTTTCAAATAACTTTACAGGAGGAATTCTTAGCATAAATAGATCATTTATAAGAGCAATTAACTCTGAAGGCATACCCTTGATCGAAATTTCCTTAATAATATCTTTTTTAACCAATTCTAAAAGAACAGCTTCTAAATCAACAAATCTTTCGAAATCTTGATCTTTGAGCCATATTATTAATTGTGATTTAATGATTAACCCTTCATCTCTTAATGCATCTATGATATAACGTTTAATCTCATCTTGATAGTTCATAACTAAAATTTCTTCATCACTAAGCGAAGGATATAAAGATAAACGTTGAAAAAGGGAAGGGATCATTTGTAAATAAGAATCATCTTCTAAATTTTCTAAAATGACAGAAATAATTTGTGCCATACCCCCTTCATAGATATCTGGATCATCATCAATATCCAAGAATAGAAGTAAATAAAATGATTGTTCAGGACCTGTATAATAAGAAAGAATATTTGATGTTCCAGTTGTTAAAGTAACCATCCCTTTTTCTCCACTATATTCATGTGTGCCATAGATTTGCATAAGAGATTTATCAGATACATTAAGCTCATCAGGATATTTAACTAAAATTTCAGTACCTATTCTCTCATCCCATCTCATTAATAGCAATCCAGATGGAGTAAGATCACGGCTTTTAATTTCTTCACTAATTCTTCTTTTTAATTTGTCTTTTTCAATTTTAATTCCGAGAATTTCAGCAAGCGATAATCCAATTTTTTCCCATTTATTTTTCACCCGTTCTCCAATAAAGATTTCTTTACTGCGATAAAGTAAAGATTCAGAAATTGGCTTTTCTCTATGGATCGCTTTTTTCATTGCACTAACCTTTCTAACAAATATCGGAGTTGTAATGTATTTATATACTCTATATGCTGCAATACTACTAACAGATCCGAGAATCATAATTAACCCTAATAATAAGTAAAATGTAGGTATCCCCGGAAACATCTCTTCCATTTCAATAACTATTGTAATACTGAATTCTTCAGAAATATAATCCTCCTTAGAAATACTTATAATTCCTGTAAGAGTTTTTGAAGCAAAAAAAGTATCGAATTTTTTAGTACGGAAAACACAACGATAAAGCCCATCCCCTAATTGTTGAAATGAGAATAATTCATTTTTAATTGTTAATTGAACTATGGCATCTGTTAAATTTATGTTATTTTGAGTTAAGTCAACAAGATGGATTTCAATAACTACTGGTTTACCTTTTATAACATTAATTTGATTATTTTTAAAGTTTTTACTTAGACTAAAATTAAATATCCTTTTATTTATGGTCAATAAGACGATCCCTGATTTTGAAGAATAATTCTCCTTACTTAATATAAAAATCAACTCATAGGTTCCAGAATTTCTAGTTTCACTGTTAAAATCTAAAACATATAAATTATTCGCATTTAAGGTTAAATTCCCTTGTCCACTATTAATAGTGAAACCTTCATTATCTAAGTGTTTCCATGTATAGGATTGATTATTAAGATTTATTATACTTGTGTTTGAAAGTACATCTGTATAGGAGAAGATAAAATTAAGTTTCTCACCTGCATAAATACTTTCCTGAATTGAAATTAATTGGGAGGATCCATTAATCAACGTAGGTCGTTCTACTATAGTTAAGGTGATCATACCATTTTTGTATACATAATTATCCTTATTTAAGGTTATAACGATTAGATATTCTCCCACTTGTAGTTTTTCCGTGTCCATATCTAGAATATAAGAATCTGTAATATTAATTAAATCACCTTGACCAATTTTAACAACTTCTCCCTCCGGGTTATACTGCTCCCATACATAAGTTTTTTGTTGTAAATTATTAATAGGTTGATATGTTAGAGCATCTAAATAGAAAAAGGTAAAGTTAACTGCTTCCATAGCATAAACTTGTTCAAATCCTCTAAAGAAATCACTTGTATCATTTAATAAAGTAAGACGTTTCATTATTATTAAATCTAAATCTTTAATAGCACTAAAATAATTATCTTTTATAATTGTAAACCTTACAGTATAACTATGGGCGTCTATAAGAGATGTGTCAATCATTTGCAGATAGTAACCTAATTCTGGGTAGTATTGAACTATTCCAGATATTGAAGGTGCTTCTCTTATAGTATAAGAAACTAATCCTGTGATCTCATATGAAATTGTTCTAGAAAGACTAGTTTTATAAAGAATCGAAAAATTAACTGGCTCATTTGCTTGTATAATAATAGTATGAATTATTTCTTTATCCAATCCTCCTATTGAGACGATACCCTCTCCTTCCAGAGATTCTATAATGTTATAAGATTGGCCGTTTATAGTTATACTCATAGCTATTTCTGAAGGTGTAAGATAGTTAATACCATTAAATATATTAGAAATAATTAATTCTGTATTGTACTCGACCCAATCGTTTCCAATAATTCCTATTTGAAAGGTTTCAATAGTATTATCAAAATTTAATACGGTTATTGATGAATTAAACGATTCTAAATATTGATTTTGATAAAAATATTGAATATAATCAACATCAACTACAACATCAAATATTATATCAGTATTGCTATGAACAAAAAAAGAGAAATGATTATCAATAGGATAGATTGTAATATTACTGATTGATAATTTTCCTTTTCCAATTTCACTGGAATCTAATGTGTATTTAAAACCTTCATTGGTAGTAATGTAATCTATAGCCAATATCGGATCAATTAACTCTCCTGAACTAATGTTATAAAAATTAGAAATTTCAAAAGTTATATTTTTAATTACCCATCCTTCAGCTTCATTAATAATGGTTAGTTTATCCTTAACATTGAATTTTGAATATTTAACCTCAATTTTATCTCTTATAAAGTAATTTTCAGCAATAATATCAATAGGACCATTAAAAGATCCTGAAATGTTAAAGTTAAAATTATTATCATACGTTGGACTGCTTACATTAAGTTCGAGAGTGACTACACATTCACCTTTATCATAATCATAATATGTGAAATTACTTATATTAAAAATCCAATTATTAAAATAGGGATCAGTGATTTTAACATAAATATCAGATTCGTTTACATTCCATGAAATATCTTGCATGTTAAAAGTAACTATTGATAGATTCCAGGAATTTGAGATATTGTGAAGTGTAACATTAAACGCTTGATTATTGCATTCTAAAGTAGAATCTTGTAGAGTAAAACTTTCAGTTATCTTTCCATAAGGCTTAACCGACATGTTTATATACTCCAACCAATATATATTTTGAGCAGAATCATCATTTTTTGATTCATTTAAAATTAAGTCATTTTTTAAAACATTTAATGTAATTATTAAATCTTGTGGTATGATGTATCCTGATTTAAAAGCTGATATTTTTATTGAATAGAGCTCACATTCTAAATCCTCTGTATTAATAGTACTGCTATAAGTGCCTTTATATCCATTAACACTATGCATTGAGTCAGATTTTATTAGTGTATTACTTCCAAAGAGATATATTTTATATGAAATTGAATCGGCAGAAGTTGGACCTAAAGGAATAGATGATCCTGAAGGAACATAGGTTACATTGAATAAAGTCCTTATTATTAAATTCGAACTCCATTCAATAGAAACTGTGGTGGTTGGATTAAGAGAAACGAGAGTGATTTCATATTCTTCTATTTCAGATTGAGTAATTTGAACAGTAACATTATAAGTAATGCTTGAGCTTATAGTAAGATCGAATTCTGATATATATCCTGGTGTAACACTAAGTATGGAATAATCCCACCGTTTCCCTAGAAATATAATTTTCAAAGAATAATTATATGAGTTAGTCGTGTTTAACCACCTGAACGTTGTTTTTCCATCAACATCTGTAGTTAAATTTATTACATTTTCAAGAGTATGGGTATAGTTTAATACTAGTTTTGCTCCACCTATTGGTTCATAATCTTCAGTAATGACAGTAAAATTAACAGTAGTTAATCTTGTTGTTACAAAAACGGTTGAATTTACTGTTGTGATATTACCATATGCAACGCTAACAGTGCTTGGTTTATAATTCACATCTCTATAATAAACAGTATAATTGTAATTATAAGGTGTTGAATTTACCCACCAAAATCTTGAATGTCCAGTTTCTTCAATTGTACAATTTTGAAGATTATAAGAACCATTCCCAACAATTATCCACCCCGAATCAATGGGAATCCCATCAATGTCTCTAATATCAAAGAAATTAGTACTCACATTACAAACTAAGTAAATAATTTCAACTAGATCATCAACTAATATAGGACGAGTGGTTTTATTCACAATTACAGAATGATTGCCTATATCAGAAGTCATTTCTACTAAGAAATTATAGTATAATGTGGTAATATTTTCAAAAGTTGCGATACCAGCATCATTTGCTATAGCATTTCCGTATATAATACTATTATTTATCATTGTTATGTTTAAATTAGGGATAAAGTTTCCATATAAATCAACTACATGCACTTCCGCACTAACTATCCCTACTTTTGTTTCGGGACCAATTGAGAAGAAAGATTCTGGATTAAATTGTGAATTATATTCAGTAGTTATCCAATCAGCAGATCGACAAATATTTGATATTCTCACTTCATCCATTAAACCATCTAAATCGGAACTAGCCCATGGAAATTGAAGCTCAATATCGTTTCTTAGGGAACCAGCAACACTACTAATGCTTATTCCACCAGTTATGATAGAGTTATCTTTATATATGTAAAGATAATCATTTGTCCTATCAACAACACCCGTAATGTAGGTCCATTGATCATAAGTAATCGGGGCACTGTAGGACCCTACTCTGTTGGTTTCATCGCAAATATAAAAACTAACTGAATCACCTGAAGTAGACGTTTCAAAACTATAGCCTCCATCAGAAAGGGATGAACCCCCTTTATATAAAGGGCGTTGTTTTGCGCTCGTTGTTGTATCTATATTAAGCCAGAAACTAATAGAGAAATCTGTGTTTCCATCAAAATCTAGATGTCCATTAGAAGGATCGCCTACATTGACAGTCCCATCAGTGCCAAAATTGTACGCACTATTTATTTTGCCAGCAAAACCTTGATTCACTGCTCCTGAAACAATTCCATGTTCACCATATATAGTCGAATCAATAGCATCACCATTAGATTCTAAAAGATGCCATACTCCAACATAAGTAGAATCCCAAACACCACTAGGATTTTCTTGAGAACATAATGTGGAATTCCCATAAAGCATATAAATTATAGTATCTTTATCATGAAATAGTTTCGGAATACATATCCAAACAACCAATTGAGCATGTGTACCATTAGAGTTCTGATCAAATAATTCAATTTCATGATCTAACCATGCTGTACCATTCCAAAAGGCAATATCATCACCATCGGGTTGTACATCATTATGTAGATCTTTATCATAACCAGAAATTAACACGGGAAAACTAATAAGATTATTCGATCCAGAAACCTTAGTATGGTTAATGATTATAGCTTTTTGATATTGGAAATCTTCTGGTTTTGGACGACTCACATGATGACGGCTACTAACGGAATAGAAACTATTAGGATCATTTAGGTTATTATATTCGGTTTTAATCCAGTCGATCGAACGAATTGAGTCAGAGATACGGATTTCGTCTATTTTTCCATCCGCTGGCCATCGATATACGAGGGCTCCAGGATTTCCGATCCCAAATCTCAAACGTTTGTTTGAGTAATCCTGTGGAGTGGTGCCGCCAGTCCAGGTTGTTTCATCCTCAAGGTTTCCATTCACGTATAATCTCATATAGCCATCTAAATTGCTTACAACACCTACAATATGATAATAACTCGTTGGAGTATAGGTTCCACTTGACACGTACTTTTGTGTAGGTCCAGCTAACCAGTGTTCCATAGCAAAATACTGATCGTGCTCATAGTAAAGTCCATGATGCGGATCCTTTTTGATCATGATCCCATATCTGCGGTTGTTGTCATCGAGAGG
>SMTZ1_10001221_pt1 | contig 31175 bp, 31 predicted proteins | sample DeeMarSWOR136_30_FD_25667 | JGI IMG/M metagenome (IMG submission 25667) | reverse complement strand
CTGTATCCAGTCAGGAGCCAACACAGGTGCTGCATGGCTGTCGTCAGCTCGTGCCGTGAGGTGTTAGGTTAAGTCCTGCAACGAGCGCAACCCTTGTCGCTAGTTATTTTCTCTAGCGAGACCGCCTGTAAAACATGGAGGAAGGGGAGGATGACGTCAAGTCAGCATGGCCTTTATGCCTTGGGCTACACACACGCTACAATGGGTGATACAATGGGCTGCGAAAGAGCGATCTAGAGCTAATCCTAAAAACAGTTCGGATTGCAGGCTGAAACTGCGTGCATGAAGTTGGAGTTGCTAGTAACCGCAGGTCAGCACACTGCGGTGAATACGTTCTCGGGCCTTGTACACACCGCCCGTCACGTCATGGGAGCCGGTAACACCTGAAGTCGATGGGCTAACCTTCGGGAAGTAGTCGCCGAAGGTGGGACTGGTAACTGGGACGAAGTCGTAACAAGGTAGCCGTACGGGAACGTGCGGCTGGATCACCTCCTTTCTAGGGAGTTTTATCTCCTAGGTCGGTCGATAGATTAAATTCTATCGCTTAATTTGCTAACTTTTCTTCCTTTCACTATCCAGTTGTTAATTTTTTCTTTAATCTTGCTCCGGACAGTTGACTATAGTGATAAAATAATAGTTAGAACATAATCGGAGAGAAACGTTAGTCGAACAGTAATTTCAAATGTATCCGGAATAGTTCTGGCTGGTGGTAAGAGCTTGCGTCTGGGGCGTGTCAAGGCCTTAGAGAGAATAAACAAGCAGAGCCTAATTGAACGAACTATAGACTGCATATCCACAGTCAGCGAGGCGTTACTTGTAGTAACTAGTCAAGAACAGTTCAAGCTTATTGCTGCTGCTCGGCTGAAAGGGAAGTTGATAGCCGATATCTATCCCGAGAAGGGAGCATTAGGAGGTATCTATACTGGATTGACAAGTGCTGATAGCTTCTACAGTTTGGTCGTGGGTTGTGACATGCCATTTCTCAATCGAGATTTGTTATGCTATTTGATCGACATTGCACCCAATTTCGATGTCGTCGTTCCCAGAATAGATGGTGAACTTGAACCGCTTCATGCTGTTTACTCTAGAGACTGCTTAGCTCCTGTTAAGGAACTGATAGACAAAGATAGATTAGTAATATCGCAGCTCTTTAAATTGGTTAAGACAAGATATGTTGATAAGGATGAGATAGCAAAATTCGACCCGCAGCGTTTGAGCTTTTTCAATATCAACACGCTGGACGATCTAAGAAAAGCTAAGGATTTGATAGAGCAGTGTATTACAGCTAGAAAGGACGAATTTTAGTTTTGATTAGCGTTGAAGAAGCCCTGAGCAAAATATTTGGTTTCATCGAAGTACTTGATAAGGAAGAAAAGTCTCTTTTGGACTGTTTGGGACAGGTGTTGGCTGATGATGTGTATGCTCCCTTCGATGTACCTTCTCAGGATAATTCTGCCATGGATGGCTATGCGGTACAGGCTAAGAGCATTGTAGGGGCAAGCTATGAGCATCCCAAGGTTCTCCGTGTTGTTGGTGAAATAGCTGCAGGTAGTGTCACTGAGTTGAGGGTGGAATCGGGAACAGCAGTTAGGATAATGACTGGTGCTTTTGTGCCAGAAGGCGCAGACGTAGTAGTGCCTTTTGAATATACTGACGAGGTTGATCGTAAGCAGCGATCAGCCTCTAGGGACGAAATTGGCATTTGTGTTAGCTTGCCTGAAGCTTCGAATACCCGTCGAAGGGGCGAGAATATAGCTAAAGGGGCATTGGTTGTGAAGCAGGGAACATTGCTTCGTCCTTCTGAGATTGGAGTGCTAGCTTCGTTGGGAAAGGCAATAGTCTCGGTAATTCGCCGCCCGGTGATAGGGGTATTAGCTACGGGTGACGAAGTCATAGATATTAATCAACCTCTACTCCCGGGCAAGATATACAATAGCAATAGTTACAGCTTAGCCGCTCAGGTTCTTAAATACGGTGGCATCCCAAAGCTTTTGGGGGTTGCTCCAGACAATGTGGAGCAATTGGCCATAGCTGTCCGTCATGGTCTCGGCTGCGATATGTTGTTAACTTCGGGGGGAGTTTCCTTGGGTGATTATGATGTAGTCAAACAGGTCCTGGCAGCAGAGGGGGATATATCCTTTTGGACGGTGTGTATGAAGCCAGGCAAGCCATTAGCTTTCGGTACGTTTAAGAGAGACGATGGGAAGAAGATACCTCATCTGGGGTTGCCAGGCAATCCGGTGAGCTCAATGGTAAGCTTTGAAGTTTTTGTCCGCCCGTCTATTCTAAAAATGATGGGTAGGATTAATTTGGCTATGCCTAATATAAAGGCGATAATGGAAGACCCGGTTAAAAATGATGATGGACGACGTTTCTTTGCTCGTGTTGTGGTTAGAAGGAAAGATGGTAAATACTTTGCTCGTCTCACAGGCCCTCAAGGTTCGGGAATTTTGACCTCTATGACGAAGGCCAATGGACTGGCTGTTATTCCAGAAGGTACTGAGGAAGTTAAATCTGGAAGTATGGTTGAAGTGATGATGTTTGATTGGGATGAGATCCAAGGTTGATTGGGAATGATGGTTAACGGTTTTGTCGGTTGACGATTTTTTGTTCGGTGCAAGTTCGGTAGTTGAGGTTTAAGGATTATGTAAGAGTGCGTGGAGACATTAGTATTTTTAATAGAGTATTGAAGTGAGGATTGAGAGAAGGTGATTTTTGAAGCATCCAAGTTCGTTTTTAAGCCACCGCCCTTGGTTTCTAGGGCTCGGCGGGTTTTAATCAAGCCTAACGCTGGCTATCCAATGCCGTATCCGATAAGTGCTAGTCGGGAGACTATGAATCTGATAATCGAAAGCATTAAACAGGCCAGCGATGCTGATATTATTATACTTGAAGGAACTGCCAATGGAGAGTCTATATATCCGATATACCAAGCTTTGGGGTATGATTTCCCAAGGGTGTTGATGTTAGATGTTCGGGATTGTATTTGGGTAGAGGTGGAAAATCCTTTGCCTCATCCTTTTGCTGTTGCCACGTTCTGGGTGCCCAATGTGGTTCTTTCCAGCGACTATCTGATTAGTGTAGCTCCGTTCAAGATTCTTGATGGGGGCGGTCACTTCAGTGTGTCAAACCTTTTGAGTTTACTGCCTATAAGCAAGTACAAAGGGGATGCTTCTGCTGGTTGGGGAACCTTGTATGAATTCGGGATAGACAAGGTGATAGCTGACCTTTATTTCACCTTGCCGTTTGATCTGGGCGTTGTTGATGCTCGCCAGAAATTCGTCGGTGCTGACAATTTGGCCCAAGGTAAGGTAGAGGAATACGGAAAGATTTTTGCTGGTGAGCCTTATGAGGTAGATCAGGAAGCGACACAGGCAAGCGGGATTGGACTCAGCTATCTTGCATTGATTGAAGCTGGCAAGTCTGAACTTGAAGCGTAAGCAATGGTAGGGTCAGAAGATTACACTATAGCTTAGGCTAGAAGTCTTGAAGGCAAAACAAGATCAACTTTATTCCTTGTTTTTGCCTAGGGCTAGTATCTTATCTCAAAGTTGGAAAATTGTCCGGTGAATGCAGACCATTCTACATCTATATGATCTACCACCGATTCAGGTGGTCCTACCTCAAGCTGTCTGACTAGCTCCTCCAGCTTTTCCTTAGGTCCTTCGGCATTAATTTCAACGGCGCTCATTTGAGGCAAGTTACGCACGTAACCTCGCAAGCCCAGTGATTTGGCAAGTTGAGAAGTGAAGGCCCGATAGTAAACGCCTTTAACGTGGCCATAAACTTTGATTTCGAGATAAGCTAATTCAGACATCTTGCATCCATTTGACCTCCGTCTGTGATTTTTTGAAAGCAACGCTTGTTTCTTTAGTCTGCTTCGTTGACATGATTAAATCGCTCTGGCAATAACCGGATCTAACCTGTCCAGACGGTTTAATCCGGCTCTTTTGGCCAATTCTATAGCCTCGAGGAATTCCTGTTTTGATAGTGGCTTTGCTAGTTGGGGTATCTGGAAGGCTTTATAGCAGGGGTGGTATTGAGCCATAACATTGACATAGCTATTAAGAGAGATATCGCCAGCTATGAATTTCATTATCTCTTTCGTGCCAGAAAGCCCACGGGGTAATACCAGATGGCGTATTAGCAGGCCACGGGTAGCTATGCCATCCTCGTCAACTTTGAGGTCACCTACTTGGCGATGCATTTCTTTAATGGCGGCTTGGTTGATGGTAGGATAGTTCTTTATGCCTGATAGCTCCTCAGCAGTCCTTTCGTCAGAGTACTTCATGTCTGGCATGTAAATGTCTATGATTCCATCCAGAATTTCTAGAGTTTCGGCAGAATCATAGCCGCCAGAATTGTAGACTATTGGCAACCTCAGGCCTAGATTTATAGCTATTTCCAGCCCCTTTAGGATCTGAGGAACCACGTGTGTTGGTGAGACGAGGTTTATGTTATGGCAACCTCTTGCCTGAAGAGATAGCATCATTCTTGCTAGCTCCTCGTCGGTGACCTCAGTTCCATCGCCGACCTGGCTGATGCTGTAGTTCTGGCAAAAAAGACATTTTAGGTTGCAATTGGTGAAGAAGATGGTTCCTGAGCCATGTTTGCCGACCAGTGGTGCTTCCTCTCCAAAATGTGGTCCGTAGCTGGAAACTAAAGCAAGTTTACCGGTGTTACATTCGCCTGTCTCTTCGGCTAGTCGGTTAATGCCGCAATGGTGGGGACACACCTGGCAATTTTTCAACAGAGATCTGGCTGCTTCTACTCGCTTAGTTAGCTTGCCGTTTTGGTAAAGCTCTAGATAGGCTGCCATCTAGGTTATTCTTCCGGAGGTGCTGCTTTTTTACCTTTCTTAATCACGTGGCTGGTTTTTTGGCTCCCTTCTTGGGCTTCTTTCGTTCTCTCCATCTATAGTCTCTAGTACCCATTTCAATGCCTCATGTCAATTTTATTGTATATGGCAAGTAATAAGAAGTTTAGCAGAGGCCAGTTGCCTTGTAAAGGATTAATGAAACTTGGGTAGGTGGCATTCTTTTGGGAGAAGGGAGTATAGATGATGGGGAGGAGGTAGCGTCTTAACATTTGCTATTTTATTCATAATAGCTGCCTTTTTAACAATCGTGGGTGTAGGTCTTTGGTTTTGACCTATTGTAATGATATTGTTTCAGCTTGCTGGTATGGGGTTTTCGAGTTATTTAGTGGTGAAGGAACTGCATCTCAAATCATCGTTTGTTTGTCGTTTTTTTTATGCTGGAAAATATACTGATAATCAACATCGCAATAAGTCCACCAATAGCCAGCCAAATACCAAGTGCCTTATATGGCTCAAGGGAAAGAATTCCGCCAAATACTATAATGATTCCTGCAATACACACCAAAGCGCCAAGTGCAAAAAGCACAATGATAATTCTATTTCTATTCATGATAAACCTCCAAGAGGGAAGTAATTACTATTTTAGAACTCCATTTAATGGTCTTCCCAGAAGCCTTCCTTCATTTTACCAGATTTGATAGCTCTCCGACGCTTGATGCTTTTTACTCCCAGCCATATGAAAATTGCTGTCGCTAAGAGTGTGCCTATTATGTAGAACATCTCAAACCAGTTCATTGCACATCTCCTGTCACCAAGGCTATTGTAACATTACCTCAAAGTATGTCAATACTTCTCCTCCTCTTTTCCTTGTCCGTCACACGGTGGTTGGAAGTTGATAGCTTGATGTGACGTGTATCTCCCAGTTTTATTAATTATGCCTTTGCCGAAGTTTGCCATTGTTTTGCCCCTGATGTATACTATATATTCTTGGAGGAGGTGGAATCGTGGAAAAGGTCGGTGATTTGGTGCCGCTATCTGATTTTGGTAGCCAAGGGGCGGCGATTCATTACAAGGCTTGGGTGTGTACCAATCCTGATTGTGGCTACAACATTAAAATCAGGAATGGTGACGTATATCTAAATGAGCCTATTTTTAGCGGAACAGGACCTAGTCCTCGGTCGCGATTATAGCTCATAAATAGTGGCGTCATTTCCCTTGGACTTTTGGGGTGATAGCTTTGTCTTTGTTGACGGGGCAGCTCCAGGAGAAGCTGGTTGATTTTTTCTTTCCACGCCGCTGTGTTGGGTGTGGGAAGAGTGGGAATTTTCTGTGTGCCGGCTGCAGTCAAAAGTTACCTAGGCTTTTAAGACCATTTTGTCAGAAATGTGGTAAGCCTGAGTCAAGTGGCGGTTTATGCCCGGCCTGCTGGGGACAAGAAACTGCGATTGATGGTATTCGTTCTGTTTTTCGCTTCGAGGGAACAATACGCCAGGCTATCTATGAGTTAAAGTATCGTAATCTTAAGGCAATATCTGGTTGCCTAGCTACATTGATGGCTAGTTATCTTGGAGATAATCCGGTACACGGCGAAGTCTTGGTGCCTGTACCTCTTCATCCACGGCGATTGCGTGAGCGTGGCTACAATCAATCAAGTCTTTTGGCGAGGGAACTAGGCAAACTGATAGAGTTGCCGGTGATTGATGATGGATCACATCGTCTCAAGGACAGCTTGCCTCAGGCCAGAACAACAACTGTTGAAGAGCGAAGGAGAAATGTGGCAAACGCTTTCGCTTGCCGGGATGATATGCTGGGCGGGAGAAGTGTCATTTTGATTGATGATGTGTGTACCTCAGGAGCCACATTAGAAGCTTGTGCTAAGGCTGTTAAGGATGCTGGAGCTGTTTCAGTATGGGGTTTAACCTTGGCCAGAGAAATCTAGCAAGGGGGTAGAACATGGAACTACAAATATTCAGCAAGAACATAGAGCTTACGCCAGCAATTCAGAATTACGTGCAGAAAAAGATCGGTAAGTTAACTCGTTACTTACCCAATATCACTGAAGCCAAGGTGGAAATACATGAGGAGAATACGAAATCACCCCAAGGCCGATTTGTAGCTCAAGTCACTCTAAAAAGCAAGGGTGTTTTATTAAGGGGTGAAGAGAAAGGTGAAAGAGTTCGTATAGCTGTTAATGCTGTGGCTGATGTATTGGAACGTCAGATTGAGCGTTACAAAGGTAAGCTATACGAGAAGGGGCGGGGTGTTTCATTAGCTCGCCAAGCTGCTGTTTTGGAAGGAGCGGCTGCCAGCGAGGCGTCTAAAGATTCGCCGATCGTGGTTAGAGTCAAGCGCTTTGAGGTTAAGCCTATGTCAGCGGCTGAGGCAGCCGAACAAATGGAGCTTTTGGGACATTCCTTTTTCCTTTTTGTTAATACTGAAAACGATGTACTGAGTTTGCTATACCGTCGTAATGATGGCAATTACGGGCTAATTGAGCCAGAATTGGCTTAACATTCATTGTTGAGGTGACCATGGGGGAAGTTAATGAGGTAGTTGTCGGTGGAACAAAAGTCCTGTTAATTCAGGGCGATATTACGCGGCAGGCGACAGAAGCTATTGTTAACGCGGCTAATTCGAGCTTGTTGGGTGGAGGTGGTGTTGACGGCGCTATTCATCGGGCTGGTGGTCCAGCTATATTGGACGAATGTCGTCGAATTGTCTCGCGAATAGGGCGTTTGGATACGGGTAAGGCGGTTATAACCACTGGAGGCAATCTGAAGGCGAAGCATGTGATACATACTGTAGGACCAGTGTGGCGGGGTGGTAATCGGGGTGAGTCTGGCCTTTTGGCTAGCGCTTACCGTGAGAGTTTGAAACTGGCTACTGACCACAAACTAAAAAGTATCTCCTTTCCATCCATAAGCACTGGCGTATATGGCTATCCGGTAGCAGAGGCAACTAAGGTAGCTTTCGATGAGGTGATTGCTTTTTTGCGTGATGAGCCGAATTCTTTAGAGAAAGTATGCTTCGTCCTCTACGATTCTAAAACCTATAGTGCATATAGCGCAAAGCTGGCTGAGATCGCAGGCTTAATGTGATTGGTTTATCTAAGAAGTTTGACCAACTGTTAAAAGAGGGCAATGTGTTGACTTTTGTGTTATTTGACACATGTTTGGGTTGGATGGGTATAGTGAGTTCGCCTAGCGGACTCAGAATGATTATTCTCCCTCAGGAATCTAGGGATGCGGTGTTTTGCAAAGTTATGAATTATAGTTGTGCTGCTAAAGAGCAGTCTCCCTCCTTGTTTGGTGATTTGCCGCATAGATTGAGGCGATATTTGGGGGGTGAAGCGGTTGATTTTCCCGACAAGTTGGATTTGGTTGAGGCGACTCGTTTTCAGCATAATGTGCTGGAAGTAGTGCGAACGATACATTATGGTGAGACCAGGAGCTATGGTTGGGTAGCTAATAAGTTAGGTTTGCCCAAGGCAGCCAGGGGTGTAGGGCAAGCCTTGGCTAGAAATCCACTGCCGATTGTAATCCCCTGCCATCGAGTAATTAGTAGCAATGGCAGTTTAGGTGGTTTTGGCGGTGGTTTGGAAATCAAGGAGTTCTTGCTCAGATTAGAACAAGCTTTTTCTGTCACGGTGCCTGACAAATGCTAGAGAAGATAACCCATATAAATTGAACTGATCTTTGAGGTCAAAAGTAGAGAATTTAAAGGGGGAAGCCATGGAGTATAGCCAGATATTATATGAGGTATCCGATAGAATTTTGACAATAACGCTTAACAGGCCGGAGAGGTTAAATGTTTTCAGCCCGGTTATATGCCAAGAACTTATTGACGCTTTTAGCAGAGCTGATGCTGATGATGATGTGCGGGTTGTAATTGTAACAGGTGCTGGACGCGCTTTCTGTGCCGGGGCCGATTTGGATCCTAAATCTGGACTTTTTGAAAGATACGCGACTGAACGTCATGTTGACCCTGAGGCTTATAGAGACCTAGCTGGCTTGATAACCCTGAAAATCTATGACCTCAAGAAGCCGGTAATTGCTGCTATTAACGGGCCGGCTGTTGGGGTAGGAATTACTATGACGCTAGCCATGGATATCCGGCTGGCGTCTGAGAATGCTAAAATCGGGTTTGTTTTTGCCAGGCGAGGTGTAGTTAATGAAGGGGCTAGTGCGTGGTTTCTAACTCGCATTGTTGGCATAGGCAAAGCTACGGAGTGGCTTATTACAGGCAGGGTGTTTGGAGTTCAAGAAGCGCTTGCTCATGGATTGGTGACTGAGGTATTGTCGCCAGATGGTTTAATTCCTCGGGCACGCGAAATCGCCTTGGAAATTGCTCAGAATACCTCCGCGGTTTCTGTGGCTCTTTGTCGTCAGCTTATATGGAAAATGTTGGGGGCAGACCATCCAATGGAAGCGCACAAGATTGATTCGAAGGCTTTTAGGTGGTCTCTTCAACAGGCGGATGCTCGTGAAGGCGTCATGTCATTTCTCGAGAAAAGGCCTCCGAGTTTCACGATGAAACCAAGCACTGATATGCCTGAGTTTTACCCGTGGTGGACTGATAGAAAATTCACTTGGTAGCGAAGTCTCTTCCAGACAGAAAGTGTCTAAGCTCACTCCGTGGGAGTTAGTTCACTCCTGTAACAAGTTTACCGGCCATCCTTTAAGCTTAAGCTGTTATCTCCAAGTATACTACCTACCTCTTGTGCTAATTCTGGGCAATAGTTGGTTGTATTTGGCAGTTTCATGTTGACTGTCTCTTCTCCAGTGACTATGGTAAGCACAACAGTGTCTTGTCCTGGATAGCGGTTGAGAATATCCATGACCTGATTGAGGCGTGTTACATCCTCTTCAGTTTTGTCGGTTTGGGCGATATTAATTTTTATTGTACGTGGCAACGGAGATTGGGTAGCTGGCTTAGTTTCCTGTTCCTCTTCGCTATCCGGTTGATATTGGCGTACCCGGTAGCAATTAACGCTTACCCGGTCATCTCTTAGCTTCACTGCACCTTCTACCAGAAGAATCTTGCCTTCTTGCCATACCTCTTTTGTCTGATTGTAGACTTCAGACCAAGCAGTAACCTCGATGTTGCCGTCCAGGTCTTCCAGGGTGGCGATTACAAAGGGACGTCTGTCTCTGGTATAGAGTTGTCGCATAGATGTTACCATTCCAGCGATAATCACTTTTTCCCCAACCATTTCGACGTCGATTCCACCGCAGAGTGTAGTGGTAGTATTAACCAATTTTTGAGCCACTGAAGTGAGGGGATGTTCGGAGAAATATACTCCCAGCAGCTCTCGTTCCCAATCCAGCTTGTCTTTAAGAGGTATGTCAAGGTGGTTAAGGTTCAAGCTGGGGAGTGGTGCTGGCACAGTGTCGCCCCAGAGGTCAAACATGCTGGACTGGCCTGATTCTCTCAGTCGTTGTTCCCACTGGGCTAGGGATATGATTCGGTCTATAGCTTGGATAAGTGTTCCACGAGGAGCCAGACAATCGAAAGCTCCAGCTTTGATCAGGCTTTCAACGACCTTTTTGTTTATGCTGCGTAAATCAACACGACGGCAGAAATCCTCAATAGATTTGAAAGGGCCACCTTTTTCCCGAGCTAATATGATGGGTTCAATGGCTGCATAGCCGACATTTTTAATAGCGGTCAGGCTGAAGCGGATAGCTGCCTTGTCATTTTCCTCCTCGATGGCAAAACTTGCTTTGCTTTTATTAACGTCCGGAGGTAATACAGAGATACCTAGGCGGCGGCATTCAGCAATAGCTGAGGTAAGCCTGTCTGAATGGGCAGCATAGGTGTTTAGAAAAGCGGTCATGTACTCAACAGGGTAGTTAGCCTTAAGATAGGCTGTTTGGTAAGCGATTAAGGCGTAGCTCACGCTGTGAGCTTTATTGAACGCATAACCGGCAAAAGGTTCAATGAGAGCAAAGATCTCAGCAGCCAGGTCAGACGGTATGCCCTTCTCTTTAGCATTGTCTATAAAATTCTTCCGCTCTCTCTTCATTACCTCAGGGATTTTTTTGCCCATAGCTTTGCGGATAACATCTGCCTGTCCTAAAGTATAGCCAGCTAGTGCCTGCACTATGCGCAGCACTTGGCCTTGATATACAATCACGCCATAGGTTTCCTCGAGGATTTCCTTTATTGCTGGATGTGGATAACGAATAGGCTCGATGCCATATTTCGCTCTAATAAAGGTGGGTATGTGCTCCATAGGGCCGGGGCGATAAAGAGCTACCATTGCTGCTATGTCATTGAATGCGGTGGGCTTAAGTTCCTTTATGTAGCGGCGCATGCCGGCACTTTCTAATTGGAAGATACCACCGGTTTCTCCAGAGGCGAGCAATTCAAAGGTTGCCTGGTCGTCTAGCGTTATGTTCTGCAAGTCTATTTGGATGCCACGACTTTCGGCGATTATTTCTCTGGCTTTGGCTAAGAGGGTGAGATTAGCTAGTCCAAGCAAATCCAGTTTCAGCAGACCAAGACGAGCAATACTTTCCATGGAGAATTGAGTCATGGTTGCAGACTGTTCATGATCTTTGGTGGCACGTTGCAACGGTATATGTTGTGTCAATGGTTCTCTGGATATAACAACTCCGGCGGCATGAGTGCTAGCATGACGAGCTATACCTTCTAACTTCTTGGCGGTATCAACCAGGTTTTGCACTGCGCTATCTTCGTGATAAATGTCGTATAGCTCTTTATTCTCGGCTAAAGCTTGGTCCAGGTTTATGTTCGGCCTTGGCGTAACAAGTCGGGCTACTCTGTCAACCTGGCTGTAAGGCATACCAAGAGCTCTGCCTACATCTCTTAGGGCGGCTCTGGCACCCAAAGTGCCAAAGGTGATGATTTGTGCTACGTGGTCAGTGCCATATTTTCGATTGGCATAGGCTATCAGTTCATCACGTCGGTCGTCTTGGAAATCCAGGTCGATGTCAGGTGGCTCGCGGCGTTCTATATTAAGGAAGCGTTCGAAAATGAGCTTGTTGGCGATTGGGTCTATGTTGGTGATGCCAAGGCAGTTGAGGGCTAGGCTGGCGGCAGCACTGCCTCGGACGCCAAAAAGGATGTTTTGTTTTTTGGCGAATGAAATGAGATCCCAGACAACAAGAAAGTAGTCGGCAAATTGTGTTTGCTTGATGACTTCCAGTTCGTAAGCTAACCGTTTTTCAAATTCCGGCATGGGTGATGGATAGCGTTGCTTTAGTCCTTGCCAGCACAGCTCGGCCAAGTAATCATCCGATGTCTTGCCTTCGGGCAAATCTACCCGTGGAAGATAGAGACGACCAAACTCTATCTCTAATTGGCACATATCGGCGATTTTCTGTGTGTTCTCTAAAGCTTGGGGCAAGTCGGCGAACATCTCCGCCATTTCCGCTGGACTTTTCAGATAAAAGAAATCGCCAGCCATCTTAAGTCTTTTTTCGTCGTAAATTGAGGTGTTAGTTTGTATGCAAAGAAGCAATTCTTGAATAGGCGAGTCTTCTTTATTGACATAATGAACATCATTCGTAGCCACAATGGGTATATCTAATTTTGAAGATAGGGAAAGGAGTCCTTTGTTGATTTGTTCCAGCTCAGGAATAGGGTGCCTTTGGATTTCTAAGTAAAAGTCGTTGAAGGTCTTCTTATACCAGGCAGCTTGTGTGGTTGCCTCTTCAAGGCGTCCTTCCAAGATAAGACGGGGAAGCTCGCCCTGGGCACATGCAGATAATGCGATAAGCCCTTCATGGTGCTGTGCCAGTAGTTCCTTGTCCAACCTTGGCTTGTAATAGAAGCCCTCAAGGTGAGCCTTAGTAGTCAGCTGAATCAAGTTGTGATAGCCTTGTTTATTTTTAGCAAGCAAGACCAAATGGTAGGGGTTTTTATCTCTGGGGTCTCGGCTCTGACGGTTGGTTTCAGCCAAGTAGGTTTCGCAGCCGATAATAGGCTTTATGCCAGCCTCTTTAGCCGCTATGTAAAAATCAATGACGCCATGCATGCTTCCGTGGTCGGTGATGGCTAGGCTAGTCATGCCTAGCTCTTTGGCTTTGGCAATAAGCTGAGGAATGCGGCATAGACCATCAAGCAGGCTGTATTCGCTGTGGACGTGGAGATGGGCAATCATAAAACTTTTTCTTGGGAGGTCTGTTTGTTAATTATAACACATGGTTTTGGATGGTTGTCTTTGGCGTTTTGGGAAAAATCAAAAAATTTTGTTTGACAGCTCGGATGTATACTGGTTATCATCGGTTTGGTTTTAGGAGGTTTTTCACTGAGGGAGTAAAGTGAAAATTATTCAGAATATCATTTATTGGTTGTTTGTGTTTTGCCTACCTTTGTTGCTTATAACGAGTACTATTCGTTTGGAGGTCAGTGAGCTTAGTCTTTATGAATATGGCTTCGATAAATATGAAATAAGCCGGGACACCGGCATAGATAAGATACAGCTAAGGAGTGTAGCTCAACATCTGATTGATTACTTCAACCTAAGGGTAGATACAGTACAGATTAAGATTATCAAAGGGGATGAAGCATTTAACCTCTTCAATGAGCGGGAACTGATTCATCTCGGGGATGTAAGAAATTTGATTCAGTTGGATTATTGGGTGCAAAGAGGGGCTTTTCTTCTGATGGTCATCTTTGCACTTGCATTATTTTTTGGTTTGCGGGTTGGGTGGCGGATGTTGGTTAGGGGCTTATTTGGGGGGAGCTTCATTACTATTGGTCTGATTGTTGCCTTGGCTCTTTGGGCGTTGTTTGGCTTTGAGCAGCTCTTTATGCTTTTCCATTTGATCAGCTTTGCAAATGAATATTGGATACTTGATCCGGCCAGGGATTACCTGATCAGGTTGTTCCCTGGAGGATTTTTCTACGATGCCGCTCTGTTTGGTTTTGGAGCTATTATGTTGGAAGCTTTGCTTATTGGCGGCATTGCATTTGGTATTTTGAAACTAAGAGGTTGGGAAGGAAGGGAAAAGAATTGACCTAAAATGCTGGCATTGTAGGATTCAGTCTAATCTATATGCTGCAGCTGCTGCAGCTGGAGGCGGTGCAGCCTGAGCATGAGCTGGCAGTCCCAGCTATAGGTGTAGATTCGCCATCGCTACCTTTGGAGAATGAGGCGAATCGAGATAAGACTCGTTTGGCAGTGTGCTGGCATTGGGGACATGAAGTATCTTCGTTAGCTTTGCTTATAGAGCGTAGCAATTCGAACTTACAATTACAGTCGGAGCATATATATTCGTAAATGGGCATTTTGCCTCCGAATAATAGTTTACCTGGTAACTATTACTGAGTCAAACTTCTAATTTTACGGAGCATAAGCGAGCGCTTAAGGTGCGTGCAGTAGACCATCTATTTTGCTCTTTTTGTAGCGGAATTGTTTTTCCTGTCATACTCTAGCGAATTGCTTTGGGGAGTGTTATACTACCAACTAGTGTAATGAAGCTGGCAATCGAAGAATTGGCCCAGAAACTTACTTTGTGGACCAATGAGATGGTCTCACAGGCTGAGGGCAAAGGTGTGGTCGTGGGGATGAGTGGTGGGGTCGATTCCTCTGTGGTTGCTGTGCTGTGTAAGCGTGCTTTTCCCGAGGCGACTCTAGGACTTACCATGCCTTGTCACAGCAGCAAGCTCGATAGAGAGCATGCAGAGCTTGTTGCTACCAAGTTTCATATACCTGTTAAGGTCGTTGTCCTCGATGGGGTGTTTGATATTCTGATTGGAGCTTTGGCGGGCGACGGTTATGATGCGACGACGAGGAGGCTGGCGGAAAACAATATCAAACCCAGGTTGCGGATGGTAACCCTGTACTATTTTGCTAACTGTCTCAATTATCTGGTAGTCGGCGCCAGCAATAGGAGTGAATTGTCAGTAGGCTATTTTACCAAGTATGGAGATGGTGGCTCAGATATTATGCCTTTGGGCAACTTGGTCAAAAAAGAGGTGTTAGATTTGGCAAGATATTTAGACATTCCTCGGGAAATCATTGATAAGCCGCCTTCGGCAGGTTTATGGGAGGGGCAGACGGATGAGGCAGAGATTGGACTGACCTACAGCGAGCTGGATCGTTACTTGATTACGGGTGAGGCTGATAAGGAAATTAAAGAGCAGGTTGATCTCATGATGAGCAAGAGCAAGCATAAATGCTGTCCTCCTCCGTTTCCGAAGTTTTAATTATAAACCCCTTGGGTATGGGTTGTGCTGGTATAGTACGTGTGTTATGATGCGCCTGGCTGTTAGAGAGGGAAGAACATGGCTTCAGAGAGAGAGAAGGCACTGGAACTGGCAATAAACCGTATTGAAAAGCAGTTTGGTGAAGGCTCGGTCATGAAGCTGGGTGAGCTCTCGGCGAGGATGGTGGCGGAGGCTATCCCTACAGGTTCATTGAGTTTAGATTTAGCTTTAGGTATAGGTGGCATTCCTCGAGGACGTGTTACTGAGATTTTCGGTGCTGAAGCTTCAGGTAAGACCACGCTCGCCCAGCATATAATTGCCGAAGCTCAAAAGCTTGGTGGCCTAGCTGTCTATGTAGATGCAGAGCATGCTCTTGACACCAACTACGCGGCTAATTGCGGTGTTAAAATCGAAGATTTGCGCATATCTCAACCTGATAATGGGGAAGAGGCGTTGGGGATTACTGAAGAACTGGTAAGGAGTGGAGCTGTTGATTTGATAGTTATTGATAGCGTGGCTGCTTTAGTGCCTCGTGCTGAGATAGAGGGGGAGATGGGTGATACACATGTTGGCTTGCAAGCGCGATTGATGTCACAGGCATTAAGAAAGCTGGTAGCGTCAATTAGCAAATCACACACTGCGGTGGTTTTTGTTAACCAGCTAAGGGAAAAGGTGGGCATCATTTTTGGCAGCCCGGAGGTTACTCCTGGGGGCAGAGCTTTGAAATTCTATAGCTCGGTGAGAATTGATTTAAGACGGATTGATTCTCTTAAGCAAGGTTCTGAGGTAGTGGGCACCAGAGTCCGGGCCAGGATAGTGAAAAATAAGATGGCGCCGCCTTTTCGGTCTGCTGAATTTGACATACTGTTTAAGCATGGTAAGTATGGCATAAGTAAGGAAGGTGACCTTATCGATTTAGGTGTTGCTCTGGGGATAGTAAAAAAGGCCGGTACTTTTTTCACTTATGGTGACTTGAAATTAGGGCAGGGGCGAGAAAATGCCAGAGATTACCTTTGGAATCATGCTGACCTGGCTTCTAAGATAGAGCGAGAGATAAGAACTGCGGCAATGTCTTCATCGAGCTCGAGTGCCGAAAAAAGGGAAGTTTCCGAGTAAGCTGTACTCTTCTGTATAGTTGTTCCCCAGAGCGAAGTAAAAGGCTTGAATTTGGGAGGAGGTTCAAGAGGGGATGATTACGGCTCTGCGGGTTAAGGACGCTAAAAAGCAAGTCAGTGTCTTTATTGACGGCTCCTTTTCGTTTTCCATCGGTGAGGAGATGGCAGCCACAGCTGGTCTCAAAGTTGGTCAACACCTGTCGGCAGTGCAGATTGAAAAACTGAAGGAAGCCGACATTTTCCACAGCTGTCTTTCAGCTGCTTTACATTATCTCGGCTATCGTCCCAGGAGTGAAGCTGAGGTACGCAAGCGACTACTGCGTCGAGGTTTTGTCGATAAGGTGGTGGATAAAGTTATTATTGGGTTGAGGGAGCGTGGACTGATTGATGATGTAGCTTTTGCCCGTTACTGGAGAGACAATCGTCTGTCATTCAGGCCTCGAAGCCGACGGTTAATAAAGCTTGAATTGAGACAGAAGGGTGTGGCTGCTGAAACAGCTAATGAAGTAGTGGCGGATTTGGATGATGAAACTGCTGCCTATGAAGCGGGGTTGAAGAAGACACGTGTTCTATCTGGCTTGGAGTATCGTGAATTCCGTCGCTATCTATCTGGCTATCTTCGGCGTCGCGGCTTTGATTATGGGGCTATTGATTCTGCCGTGGCGCGTTTGTGGCAAGAGCGGCAACCTGATTCTGTGTAGTGTCTCTGAATAGGACATTTGTTTGACACGAGCTCTGTGAAAGATTACTATTATTAAAGGAATAAATTAGAGGATTTCTACATATGTGGTGTTTTCTGAAAGTGAGGCAATTAAATGGTTGTTCCTACAACATTATACATTGTAATAATTGCGCTTGTTCTTGTTTTAGGTCTACTTTCCGGATATTTCATCAGACAGATATTAGCCAACCAGCAACTTCGAAGGTCTCAAAATGAAGCCAAGCGGTTACTAGCGGAGGCAGAGGCTGCGCATAAAGATATGCTTCAAAAAGCCAGAGAGGAAGCTGTCAAGGTCAGGGCAGCTGCCGAGGCTGATAGTCGCGAACGGCGTTTTGAGTTACAGAGACTGGAACGGCGTTTTGCCCAGAAGGAAGAGAAGCTAGAACATAAGCTGGAGGCTTTGGATCGCCGCGAACGTGGTCTGGGTAACCGGGAGAAGGAAATCGAGGCGGTCAAAGCTCAGCTTGAAGAGATACGGATTAAGCAGCTACAAAGGCTCGAACTAATTTCGGGCATCTCAAGCGATGAAGCCAAGCAGCAGTTGCTTCAAGCTATAGAGGAAGAGATTCGCGAGGAAGCATCACGTCGTGTTCAGGAGTGGGAGTCACGGATAAAGGGCGAGATAGATGATAAAGCTCGCGAAATTTTAGCCACCACTATCCAGCGTTGTGCCACCGACGTAGTTTCAGAGACAACGGTATCTGTTGTGCCTTTGCCTAGTGACGAGATGAAAGGGAGGCTTATTGGCCGTGAAGGTCGCAATATCCGAGCTTTGGAGCAGGCTACCGGTGTGGATCTCATTATTGATGATACTCCGGAAGCAGTGACCATTTCTAGTTTTGACCCGGTAAGGCGTGAGGTAACTAGAGTGGCCTTGAACAGTCTGATACTCGATGGGCGTATTCATCCGGCTCGAATAGAGGAGGTGGTGGAGAAAGCTAAGAACGAAGTTGAGACTAAAATTCGTAATGAGGGTGAACATGCAATGCGCGAAGCTGGAGTAGTAGGGTTGCATCCCGAGCTGATTAGATTAATCGGCAAACTAAAGTTTCGAAGTAGTTATGGGCAGAATGTATTGACTCATAGCCTTGAGGTTGCTCACCTTTCCGGAATGCTTGCAGCTGAGATTGGTGCTGATGAAGCACTGGCTAGGAGAGCCGGCCTGCTTCATGATATCGGTAAAGCTGTAGATCATGAAGTAGAAGGAACCCATGCCTCGATAGGTGCTGATTTGGTTAAGCAGTGGGATAAGTCGGCTGAAGTAGCTCAGGCTGTCGCTGAGCACCATGGCGAGGCTACAACAACCAGCGCTCTTGGTTTTATTGTTGCTACGGCTGACGCTATAAGTGGGTCAAGACTCGGAGCCAGGCGTGAGTCGCTAGAGCAGTACTTGAAGCGTATCGAGGCTTTGGAAAGTGTGGCTAATAGTTTTCCCGGGGTTGAGAAGGCTTTTGCCATTCAAGCTGGGCGCGAGGTACGCATTATGGTTAAACCGGAGCAAATAGATGACCTAGGGGCTATGAGGCTGGCTCGGGATATAGTTAAGAAGATAGAGGAAACCATGCAATATCCGGGACAAATTAAAGTGACCGTTATGCGGGAGATCAGGGCAGTAGATTATGCAAAGTAAGACTAAACTAGTATAGGGAACAGTATTGCGTATATTGATGATAGGTGATGTAGTGGGCAGGCCTGGTAGGAGGGCGGTGCGGCAGATTCTACCAGGCCTGTGTCATGATTATGAGATTGATCTTGTCATAGCGAACGGTGAGAATTCTGCTGGAGGCATCGGAATTACGCCGGACATAGCAAGGGAGCTTTTTGATTGCGGCATTGATGTGTTAACTACTGGGAATCATGTATGGGCTAAGAAGGAGATTATTCCTTTTCTGGATGGTGACTTGCCTATTATTCGCCCTTTGAATTTCCCGCCCGGTGTGCCAGGTCGTGGTTTTCTGGAGGCAAAAGGAGCCTTGATAGTCAATTTAATAGGACGTGTTTTCATTGGTGGGTTTGATTGTCCTTTCAGGGCTATAGATGGTTTGCTCTCGGAGGTTAAGGTTGATAATAAGATTATAATTGTGGATTTTCACGCTGAAGCTACTTCCGAGAAGGTGGCTATGGGAAAGTATCTTGATGGTCGGGTGAGTGCGGTACTCGGTACACATACTCATGTAGGTACAGTAGATGCCTATGTTTTACCCAAGGGTACTGCTTATGTTACTGACGTAGGGATGGTTGGCTCTGTGGATTCTGTCATCGGTGTTGATGCGAAATCAGCAATTCGTAGTTTTCTTACCAGCATGCCGCATCGCTTTTTTTCAGCCGAGGGGGTTGCTGCTTTCGATGCGGTGCTATTCGATGTGGATGAGGCTACAGGAAAAGCTGAAAGCATAAAGCGTATACAGTTAAGAGAAGGCGATGAAGGCTGATTTGCATTTGCATACTACTGCCTCTGATGGGCGTCTGGAGCCTAAGGATATTGTCTCCCTGGCGGTAAAGGTCGGGCTTGATGTTATTGCTATTACCGACCATGACACAATAGATGGCATTACACCAGCTTTAGCTGCGGCGAAAGACTTTCCTTCACTTATGGTTATACCAGGTGTTGAGATTAATACTGATGTTCCTAATGGCGAGGTTCATATCCTGGGTTATTTTATTGATTACACTGACCAGAAACTGGCGGTTGCTTTACAGAGACTGCGCGATTCACGGGAGGGGCGGGCACAGCGGATGATCACCAAGTTGAGCGAGCTGGGCATGAATATTGAATTACAGCGAGTGCTTGAGTTGGCCCAGGGTGGTTCTGTAGGCAGGCCTCACGTAGCGCAGGCTTTGTTCGAGAAAGATTATGTTAGTTCCGAGAAGGAGGCTTTCGACAAATACATCGGTCATGATGGTCCTGCTTATGTGGAACGGTACAAATTGCTCCCCGCTGAAGCAGTTGAGCTGATCGTGGATGCTCGGGGCTTGCCTGTCCTGGCTCACCCAGCAGACATCGGTGATTTAAAAGAGCTTGTTCCCAAGCTGAAGGGGGTCGGTCTGATCGGCATTGAAGTCTATTATCGCGGCTACAATTCAGAAGTAATCGCTGGGTTGCTGAAAATAGCTGAGCAATATGACCTTGTGCCTACAGGCGGCACTGATTATCACGCCTTTAATGATGGTTTAGAGGTTATGATTGGAGGAGCACTGGCTCCAGCGCAGTCTGTGGAGAGGCTGCTTGCCCTGGCTGACAAGCGTAGTTTAGAGTTGCTGAAACAGCATTAAGTCTAGAGTAACATAAAGGAGGGTTGAGCGAAAATGGAAGCATTTCGTGAGATTTTCTGGAATATAGATTTTGGACCTATTGTCTTATACACGTTGGGTGCAGCCGCTCTGGGGATTTTTGTTTATGCTATTTACCGTCGCGTTCGCCTATGGAAGGTCGGTAAGCCTGATAAAAGGTGGGATAATCCAGGCAGGAGAATCTGGGATTTTATAGTTATTGGGGTCATTGATGGTCTTTTTCATAGGAGATTCTTCCGCGAACCTTATCCCGGTATAATGCATTTCCTTATCTTTGCCGGTGCTGGTGTTCTGCTGGTTGGAACGGCTCTCGATGTTATAGACCACTATGTGTTTCATTTTATAAGCGGCAATGTTTATCTCGGCCTTAGTTTTGCACTGGATATGGGTAGTGTATTCATACTGGTCGGCGCTATCATGGCAGTGGTTCGCCGGTATATCCAGAAGCCGGAAAGACTGAATACCGTGCTCGACAATGCCGTTGTCCTGACTCTGCTATTTGTCATTGTAATCACCGGCTTTTTCGTTGAGGCTTTCCGCATGCTCATAGCTACTCCGGAAGGCTTGGCTCAACCTGAATTTTACAGTCATCCAGAGTGGGCAAGATGGTCTTTCGTAGGCTATTTTATAGCCAGCTTTTTTGCTGGCTTGCCTGAAGGTATCAGGTTGGGCTGGTATATCGGCTTGTGGTGGTTTCATGCTGCCCTGGCGTTAGGTGCCATTTTCTACGTCTGTTTTTCGTTTGACAAACTGACGCATATCATCGTGTCACCGGTTAATGTATTCTTCAAATCATCTCGACCCAAAGGAGCGTTGACACCCATTAACATTGAGGAAGCCGAGACATTTGGCGTCAGCAAGATAGAAGATTTCACCTGGAAACAGCTCTTGGATTTGGATGCCTGCACTGACTGCGGCAGGTGTCAGGATAGATGTCCTGCTTATCTTACAGGTAAGCCTTTGTCTCCGCGTAAGGTAATACAAGACCTCAAAGCCCAGTTGCTTGATAGAAGTCATGCTTTGCTGGCTGCCAAAGCGGCTACTCCTACCGATGGTGGTGGGGTTAAAGCCCTGATTGGAGAGGTGATAGTTGAGGATGAGCTTTGGTCATGCACTACCTGCCGCGCTTGCCAGGAAATATGCCCCGTCTTTGTTGAGCATATCGATAAGATTGTTGATATGCGCCGTAGCTTGGTTTTGGAACAAGCTAAAGTGCCTGAGACCGGTGAAGCTGTTTTGAGGTGCATTGAGACCAGGGGCCATAGCTGTAGGGGAACCACTCTCACCAGGACTGATTGGTCTAGTGGGTTGGATATCAAACTTCTGTCTGAGGACAGAGAGGTTGATTTCTTGTACTACGTCGGTTGTGCTGCAGCTTTGGAAGATAGGAGCATGAAGATAGCTGTGGCTGTAGGGAAAATATTGAAAGCTGCCGGTGTTAAGTTTGCCATACTTGGCCCTGAGGAGACTTGCTGTGGCGAGCCGGCAAGAAGACTGGGTAATGAGTACCTGTTCCAGATACAGGCGATGAAAAATATTGAGCTATTCAAAAACTACGGCATAAAGAGGATAATCACCACGTGTCCGCATTGTTTTAATACCATCAAGAATGAGTACCCGCAGTTTGGCGGTGAATTTGATGTCGTCCACCATACACAGTTTATCGCTGAGCTTCTTAAGCAGGGTAAGATTAAGCCAACTGCGATGAGTGATGGTAGCTTAACTTACCATGATTCTTGCTACTTGGGCAGGCACAATGATATCTATGATGCTCCGAGGCAGGTATTGGCCAACATCTCACCATCTAGGCTGCTGGAGATGAAGCGCATTCGGCGGGACGGATTTTGCTGTGGTGCTGGAGGTGGACGCTACTGGATGGAAGAGCGTATTGGCAAGCGGATCAGCGAGGAGCGCATTGAGCAAGTGATTGAGACCAAAGCTGATATAGTGACTACAGCCTGCCCTTATTGTTTGCAGATGTTCGAAGATGCTATTAAGGCGAAAGAGGTAGAGGAATCGCTTAAAGTGCTAGATGTCGCTGAGCTCTTGGCGGCGCAGCTTGATAAGGGGAGCACGGGATAGTCAATACCGTTGAACAACATTAGTGGTTGCCTGGTTAGCCAGGTCAGATACTGCTTAGAGCAATATTTTGAATTGCCAGGGTATCTTTCAGGCTAACGCCTGGCGGGGCTGTGTTGGAAGTCGAGCATTTTTTTCAGCCGGTCGGGATGGCTGCTCTTCATCTGGGCTTCTTCTAATGAGACTATTTTCTTTCTTACCAAGTCAGCCAGTGCTTGGTCAAGGGTTTGCATGCCTTCGCTGGCGCTGAGTTGCATTACATTATGCAGCTCGAAGGTTTTACCCTCCCGAACAAGGTTTCTAACTGCAGAATTAGCGGTCATAATCTCAAAGGCGGCTACTCTGCCTTTGCTACCAGCTCGCGGTAGCAGCGCCTGTGATAATACGGCCTCGATTATTTGAGAGAACTGCAATCTGATTTGAGGTTGCTGGTTAGCTGGGAAAATATCGATTACGCGGTCAACAGTCTGAGGAGCGTCAGTTGTGTGCAATGTGCCCATCACCAAATGTCCGGTTTCAGCAGCTCTCATCGCCGTAGATATGGTTTCAAGGTCTCTAAGCTCGCCGACTACGATGACATCAGGGTCGTGTCGCAGGGCGTGGATTAAGGCGGTATCGAAGGACTTGGTGTCGTCGCCGAGGTCTCGCTGGGCGATCAGGCATTTGACATTTGGATGTAGATATTCAATCGGGTCCTCGATGGTGATTACGTTGCGGGCCATGTTCTCATTGAGGTAATTAATCATCGCAGCCATAGTCGTGGATTTACCGCTGCCCGTTGGTCCAGTGACCAGAACAAGCCCTCGTGGCTTGAGAATAAGTCCCTTACAAATCTGTGGTAGCCCTAGCTCGTCGATTGTAAACACCCTGAAGGGCACCAGGCGGAAGGCAAGGCTAATCGTACCCCGCTGCTGCATGACGCTTACTCGGAATCTGGCTAGCCCCGGGACACTGTAGGAAAAGTCAAGCTCCTTTTCTTTGAAGAAACGGTTCCTTTGGTCTTCAGTTGTAATATGCTCAAACGCTGCTTCAATATCTCCTGTTTCAAGTGATGGTAAATTATCCAGTGTTACAAGCTCACCGTCAACGCGCAGCACCGGTCGGCTCGGCACTCTTAGATGCAGGTCTGAGGCTCCTTTATCCATCATTATTTGAAGAAGCTCATTTATTTCCATAACTGTACCTCCGCAAGATTCACTTATATATTATGGCGACGACAGGGAAATGGTCAGAGGCAGTGCTTAACGGCACCTGAGCATCCCATACGCCGAGGTCGTATGATATCAAGATATAGTCTATCCTCTGGTGTGGATTGTCTGAGGCGAAAGTGTAAGCTAGTTTGGGGTCCATATTTGCTGCAGCATCTTTGAGGTTAGCCTGGCGGAACATAGTTATTTCTTTGTCGGTAGGTTCTGCGTTGAGGTCGCCCAGCAGTACCGTATTGTCCAATCCCATCAAGAAGTCAAGGATAGTCTGGGATTGAAGTTTGCGGATGTCCGTTTGCCCCTCGATATGGTGGAAATGGGTATTGATGACCTTGATTTGCTGGTCGTTGCCTATATCTATCAGCGCCGTGATAAAGCCGCGTAGTATGAACAAATCACGAGGCGGCATGTCATGCCTTGAATATGCCAGTATTGGGTAGCGACTCAGTATGGCATTACCCCAGAATGGGTCTGCCGTTGGCCCGAAAACGTACGGCATGTTTAATCGCTGGGATAACCACGTCAGCATGTCCAGCCGGCCGCTGATCACCCAACCTCTTGAGACTTCTTGTAGGGCGACGATGTCAGGGTCATCGCGCTCAATGACTTGAGCTATTTCTTCCATATTCAGCTTGCCCTTTGTGTTGAAACCATTGTGCAGATTATAGGTCATTATGCGTATGGGGAAGCCTTGACCGTTGGTTGCCGCTGGCGCCTGCCAGGTGATTGCTCCGGCCAAGGGCAATACCAGGAGAATCAAGGCGAATATTGGTGCCAGCCACAACTTTGGCTCAACTTTTATCTCTTGCCGCCGGAGGATTATGGCGCATATGGCGCAGACTGCAACGATGCCCCCGGCTATGGGCTCCACGATGGCGTTCTTGTATGGGAGGCTGATATCGTAGACAGCATAGTAGGCTAGGATGAATACCAGTAGCATTACCATGCCAATGCCGTTGGCAATCCAGACACCGGAGCGCTGTGTTTTGCCCGAGCTGGTGGTGATGCCAAGCAAAACCATGACTATAAGCGTCGATAGCAGCACCTGTCCTAGGAAAAACATCACGGCTATCAAGGCTGCTGGTTCTTGGTAGCCAAGTGCTATAACCGCAGGTAGTAGTACGCCAGCGGCTAATGCCCAGGGCCATAACATGCGCCGGGGCTTGTTCAGAAGGCAGGCAGCGACAGCCAGCCCTGCAAGCTGACCTAGAAGTGTTAGCCCGAAGGCTATCGGCAGCGACCAACCGGTCAGTACTGCCACACGTGGTATGTTCTGGAAGACTATCAGCTCCAGGAACAGGAATGGTCCGATGGCTAGCCAGGTGAATGACTGCGCCATGGAAATTCCTGTGGTTTTGGCGGTGCGTGGCTTTGTCGAGATGTCCTTGGTTGTGGGCGTGATGCCCATGAGAAGCACCAGTTGGATGATTACCAGCAGCAGTGTTAGCAGCAGTGGTAGCGGTGCGATCTGCCAGACCGTGTCATACGTGCCGAAGGCGCCATTGATGGCAGTATCCAGCGCTAGCCCACCCAGAAATCCTAAGGCGTAGTGGGAAATAGCAGGACCACCGCGTTGTCTAGCATCTTCGAAGCAGGCAGGCAGAAAGATGAAGAAGAAAATTGCTCCTACTATTGCCAGGCTTAGATTAAAAAGAGGCTCATCCCACCAGGCCTGCATAAAGAATCTCATTATGCCCAGTCCAGCGGCGGTGATTACTATGAGGCTGCGGTTACCTGCAAGCCGGCCTAGCGGGCCAGCGAGGAAGCCACCGATGAGAAAGATGGCGAATCCGATTATCCCAATCTCAACTGCACCCCAGCCCATCATGCCGTTGAGTGTCCAGAACAGGCCTGGTACCAGCACTCTGAGTACCTGCATGCCGAATAGAACCGTGAGTGCTGTCAGCGTTAGCTCGGTAAATAGAGGTCTAGCTGCCAGCCAATCGGCGAATACGGATACTCCGCCTCTTTTGGCTATAGTCTTGGTCTTGCGTGGCATAACATCTCCTTTTGTTTTGGCGATTCATAATACGGCTATAAAGGCTATATGTCAAGATTTGTATGTCTGTGACCGAGCATATAAGGTGGCTCCCGATGTAGGACTCGAACCTACGACTAAGCGGCCGCGGGGCGCCAACCCTATTTGTCCTGCCTCGGCTACCTCATTGTACCATTTTGCGGTTTTCTCTCGTTTACCCGGCGGATAGTTATATTTCCGTCTCGGATGAGTACAATACCTTGACGCTACCTGTCGGAGTTTTTATAATGGATTTCATTCTGGAATTGGTTGGGGTGTATTTCTGAAAGAGAGGTAAAACAATGACAAAGACTGTCGCTGAGAGGGCCTATGAGCTGGGTAAGGAATACGAAAAGACCTACGTGGGCTGTAGCCAGTGCGCAATAGCTGCGCTCCAGGATGCCCTTAACATCAGGAATGATGATATTTTTAAGGCGGCGACTGGCCTCGCTGGTGGGGGTGGTGGGGCTATTGATGGCAGTTGTGGCTCCTATGTAGGGGGTATCTTGGTTTTAGGACTGCTGTTAGGCAGAGAGAGGGATAAATTTGATGACTTTGAGAGCATTGCTCCTGATTCACGAGCCTTTAAACTGTTCAGGAAGTTTCGCGACAAATATATTCAAGAATATGGCTCCGTGGTCTGCCGCAATATCCAGACCAAGGTTTTAGGGCGACCCTACTACATTGTTGACCTGGATGAGTTCAAAAAATTTGAAGCTGCCGGTGGCCATGGTGATAAAGGCTGCCCTGAGGTGGTAGGCAAAGCTGCTAGATGGATGGCAGAAATCATACTGGAAGAGAACCTGCTTCACCACCCCACATAGTTCCAATAAGAGAGTCTTGGCATCCCTTTGTGTTTCCTTCCACGGTTGGAGAAGCTGGTCATAGGCCTCTTCACCTTCAAGTATTCGGCTTTTTCCGGGACCTCCCGTCTTCCCGCCGGCGAATTCGTTACGGCTGATAACCTATCAGTTATAGGCCAATTACCTGGAGTAGTGCCCATCGGGACGCAGAGGGAGATGGGATAGAGACATCTATGTGCGGTCACCATGACCTCTCCCGTCCTCCCCTCCCCCGCCAGAGTGGCGCCTTTTGCATACCCCTACTGTCAAGGGATAGTTACGTTGAACTATAAATCAGGCAATGTGCGTTGTCAAATAGCAACAAATAGCGAGAGGTTATCATCTGTTGTCTTTATCATTCTTTATTGGCTCCGCCAGAACATGTTGTTTGCGGAGCGGGACTTCCTTAAGGAATAGATTGATTATGAAGACGAGAATAATCACAAATAGAGCTATAACAAAAATTTCCTGAAGGCCAGAATTAAGGGCTTCACGCAGCACCTGGAGTGTTTGCTCGTAAAAGGCTGCCCCCTGCTGCCCAAACTGGCTAAACAGTGCTTTTAACTGGTCTTGTACTTGAAAACTGAGCAGCGCTTGGGCACTATTGGTTACCGACGATAACATCTGTGGGGGTATAACCGCTTTTATCGTTTCCGGGAGCTTAGCAGCAAATTCCGAAGCGAAGCGGTTAGTCATAACTGAGCCAAAGATGGCTAACCCAACAGCACCCCCCATGGAACGGAAGAAAGGAACGGCAGACGTAGCTGCCCCAAGCACATTATAGGATACCGCGTTCTGCACAGCGATAGTATAAAGGGGCAATGTTACCCCAAGCCCAAACCCCACCAGGATTATATCCACAATAGCAATTGCGTAACTCGTTTCAGGAGTTATTCTAGAGAGAAGTGCTAAGCCTAAAGCCATGGTTGCCAGGCCAATAGCACCCTGGCGACGGTAATGTCCTCCGGCACGTGCCAGCAGTTGTCCAGAACTAAAACTGCCAACTACCTGGCCAAGCAGCATGGGCGTCAAAAAGCTGCCGCTGGCAGTAGCCGATAGGCCTAATACGCCTTGGAAATAGAGTGGAATAAATATGATGCCGCCAAACATGGTAAAGCCAGTAAAAAAGATGATTGGGATCGATATAGCCACCACAGGGTTTCTAAAAATTGCCAGAGGTATGATTGGTTCATCGCTTCTACTTTCTATTATCGGCAGAAGTATGATTGCAACCGCTGATAATGCAAACATACCGAGGACCGGTGCTGAATTCCATGGATACTCGGTTCCACCCCAGGACAGAGCTAGCAGCAAGGGTACTATGGCAACTACCAGCGCGGTGATTCCTGCATAGTCGATTCGATGTTTCAAATCCCCAAGGCGAAAATTGGGGAAGAAAAAAATGAATAAAATGATGATGCCGATACCAAGAGGTATATTGATATAAAAAACCCAATGCCAGGAAAAAGCGTCCGTTATGACCCCGCCCAATATCGGCCCAATAATAGCTGATACGCCGAATACAGCGCTTAGGAGACCCTGATACTTGCCTCGCTCAGCAGGTGGGAAAAGATCGCCAATGACTATGAAGGCGTTAGCCATCATAACGCCAGCACCGATGCCCTGTAATCCACGGAAGATAATAATCTGTGACATCGTCTGGCTGAGACCAGATAGAAGCGAGCCAAGCATAAAAACTGCGATTCCCGCTGTATAGAAGTGCTTGCGACCATACATGTCGGTAAGCTTGCCGGTAATCGGCAGGACAACAGTCGAAGTGATTAAATAGGCTGTGGTGACCCAGGTATAATGAGCAAATCCACCGAGGTCTGCAATAATACGCGGCATAGCAGTTCCAACGATGGTTTGGTCCAAAGAACCCAGAAATATTGCCAGTAATACTCCTACCAGAGTGACTATTACTTGTCGTCGCGGTAAAGAACGCAGTCCGATGACCGGTTCGGACTCAACCTCAATACTCATTCATTCCTTTGCTACTTCAATTTTGACCCTACATTATATAACTTGACCTAGGTGAGTTGCCATTTTTACAACGCCTCACAGTTAAAGCAGGCCAGCTTCTGGGCCTTTTGAACCCTACCCAATAGGGACCGAATACGCGGACTGGGAGACTGGCAACTGACTGGCAACACGATTTTTGTTGCCAGTTTCGTATTCAGCGGCGGTCGTTTTTGGCCGTTTTTCCCCCCGCGGCAACAGGCTTTTTGCTGCCAGTCCTGGTTCGTTCTGAGTTGGGAACTCCGGGCCTCCCGCGGGGGATGGGGACGGTTCTGGTAGACCACAGGAGCAAGATAGCCTGGTCACAAAAGAAAAAGGCCCCAGCCGTAAAACCGAGAGGTCAATTTCTTTAGGAATGAGTACAAAACTCCTCAATAGGCAATTTAGAAAAGAGAGCGAAAATATGACAACAGAAATTGAGGACTGGACTTGTGTTAAGCTCGGAGTTCTATTATTAACGTTTTATTACATACAAGGCGACAATCGTAAATTCTTGAATGTGGGGCAGTACCAAGCTATAATTCTAGAGGACGATTGAGCCGAAAAGAGTGTCTGGGCTTAATATCAGCTGGTCTCGATTTGAGAAGGCAGGATTGTTGTAATATGGAGATACAGAGGTGGCTGAGTATAGTCAGTAGAATTGCTCTGGCGTTTACAGTGGCTATGGCGATATCTGGCGGATGTGTGAACGCAATATTTACCTTCCCTGACCCAAATCTTGAGGCGGCTGTTCGCCAGAGTATGGATAAACCTAAAGGGGCTATCTATCAATCCGACCTTGCAGGACTTACCAGACTTGTTGGTTCAGAGAAAGACATCGCTGATCTCTGTGGACTGGAGCACTGCATCAACCTTAAGTCGATTTACCTTAGTGGCAACAATATAAGTGATCTAAGCCCATTATCAGGCCTGGTTAAGCTTGAGCACCTTGACCTTGCTCATAATGAGATAAGTGATCTAAGCCCATTATCAAGCCTGGTTAAGCTTGAGCACCTTGACCTTGGTTATAATGAGATAAGTGATCTAAGCCCATTATCAAGCCTGGTTAAGCTTGAGCACCTTGACCTTGTTCATAATGAGATAAGTGATCTAAGCCCATTATCAGGTTTGACCGCGCTTGAGTATCTCAGTCTTGGTGATAACAGTATAGACGATGTAAGCCCACTATCAGGTTTGACTAAGCTTGAAAATCTTAGTCTTGTTGATAACAATATAGACGATGTAAGTCCAATATCAGGTTTGACCAGCCTTATAGAACTCGGCCTTAGTATCAATAAGATAGAGGACATAAGCCCACTATCTGGCTTGCCCAACCTTAAGTCGCTTTTCCTACGTGCTAACCGGATAAGCGATATAAGCCCACTATCAGGTTTGACTAAGCTTGAAAATCTTAGTCTTGGTGATAACAATATAGGCGACATAAGCCCACTATCTGGCTTGACCAACGTTAAGGTGCTTGTCATTGATACTAACCGGATAAGCGATATAAGCCCATTATCAGGCTTAATCAACCTTAAGTCGCTTTTCCTACGTGCTAACCGGATAAGCGATATAAGTCCATTATCGGGCCTAACTAAGCTTTATGGACTTAACCTCGACCAAAACCAGGTAAGCGATATAAGTCCATTATCGGGCTTGACTAACCTTAAGGAGTTACAACTCATAGGAAACCCACTCAGTTCGGAGGCGCTCAATACCTATATACCTCAGCTCAAGGAGAGAGGCGTGCGAGTTCATTATGATGGCCCACCTCAGGAATCACCGTGACTTTTGCTGAGCCCCCAGCATCTGCCCTATTTGGGCTTGCCCCCTTAAATGGTAAGCCACTTCTGCCGGACACAATCACTCACACATGGATTAAGTTGGTAAGACATACCGGACTGGGAAATATTCAATTTCACGATGCTAGGCACAGCTACGCTTCTTTTATGCTCAAACAAGGCACTCACCCCAGAATTGTCCAAGAACGTCTCGGCCATGCCAGTATATAAACAACCATCGACATCTACAGTGTCATCTTGCCGCTGGGCTTCAAGAGGCGGTAGCCGCCCGCTTTGACGAAGGTCTGCGGGACAGCAAAATCGAAGCTCAAAAAGAGACCGTCGAAAATCTTGGTTAGCTATTTGTTAGCTAAAATGAAAATGCCCCTGTTTTCCATTTGTTAATCAGGGGGCATTTTAGCTTCAAAAATTGGTAGCGGGGGTTGGATCTGAACTGACGGTTTTAGGGAGGTGTAGTATGGCTCCCGAGGTAGGACCCGAACCTACGACCAGTGATACAAGATGTGAATCTATAGCTCCTTATAGTAATACCATTCCTCATGCGTTACCACAAATGTCCATTTGAAGGAATCGTCGAATATATAGATGTCTGTATTTGTCCATTTGCAGTGTCTTACTATTTCTGAACTCATAACTAATCCATGGCTCTCGCATTCCTCCCATAAGAGATACAAGTCTTTGTTATAACCTTTCAGCTTTTCGCTAAGGAAATCTTTGGCAACTTCTTTTGCCTCAACCAACTTATGGCTAAATGCATGCCAATCATAAGAAAAAAGACGCACGTTACTTTTATAACAAAAAGGGCACTTGTGTAGAATTTCCTTTTGTTCGACACCTGAGATAAAAGATGCTCTCCATTTTTTCTTAAGTTCATCTGTTTTTGGGACGTCAAGTATTTCGTATTGATCAGGAGTAATCTTGTTTTCTTCGAGCCACTTATTTTGTTCTCTTTCGGCCAAATGATCGAACATATTTTTATCTCCAAACGCAGGGGCACCTACTTTGATAGTGGGACGTGGCTCCCGAGGTAGGACTCGAACCTACGACCAAGCGGTTAACAGCCGCCCGCTCTACCACTGAGCTACTCGGGAATAGCTGGCTGCAGGA